>JAEIGA010007458.1_pt1 | contig 16623 bp, 28 predicted proteins | sample 9270691 | NCBI WGS metagenome assembly JAEIGA01 (sample SAMN17057246, study PRJNA624740) | gut metagenome | biome: biome; isolation source: fecal sample | host: Bos grunniens | place: China: Xizang | collected 2019
ATGGCAAGAGATCTTAAATATACTCGTAATATCGGTATCATGGCTCACATCGATGCCGGTAAGACCACAACATCTGAGCGTATCCTTTTCTATACAGGTAAGACTCACAAGATTGGTGAGACTCACGAGGGTTCAGCAACGATGGACTGGATGGCACAGGAGCAGGAGCGTGGTATTACCATTACTTCAGCTGCTACTACTGCATTCTGGAATTATAAGGATCATCAGTATCAGATCAACTTGATCGATACTCCGGGACACGTTGACTTTACCGTAGAGGTAGAGCGTTCATTGCGTGTATTGGATGGTGCTGTTGCTACATTCTGTGCCGTAGGTGGTGTAGAGCCTCAGTCTGAGACTGTATGGCGTCAGGCAGACAAGTATAATGTTCCTCGTATCGGTTATGTAAACAAGATGGACCGTACAGGTGCAGACTTCTTGGCTGTATGTGCACAGATTAAGGAGCACTTCGGTGCTACAGCTCTTCCAGTTGTATTGCCTATCGGTGTTGAGGATAAGTTCGAGGGTTTGGTAGACCTTATATATAATAAGGCTATCTACTATTACGACGACAAGACCGTTCGTGATAACTTCGAGCTCAAGGAGATTCCTGAGAATATGAAGGCCGAGGCTGCTGAGTGGCGTGCAAAACTTATCGAGGAGGTTGCTGCTACCGACGATGCATTGATGGAGAAGTTCTTCGAGGATCCAGATTCAATCTCTCCCGATGAGCTTATCGCAGCAATTCGTGTAGCTACAATGAATATGTCTTTGGTTCCTATGTTGTGTGGTTCTTCATTCCACAACAAGGGTGTTCAGAAGTTGTTGGACTGCATCATGGCATTCCTTCCTTCTCCATTGGATGTTCCCGCTGTTGAGGGTGTAAACCCAAAGACTGACGAGACCGAGACTCGTAATGCTGATGTTAACGACTCATTCTGCGGTTTGGCATTTAAGATTGCTACCGACCCATTCGTAGGTCGTTTGGCATTCGTTCGTGTTTACTCTGGTGCTTTGGATGCAGGTTCTTATGTTTTGAATGCTCGTAGCGGTAAGCGTGAGCGTATCAGCCGTATCTACCAGATGCACGCTAACAAGCAGAATCCTATGGAGCGCGTTGAGGCAGGTGATATCTGCGCAGCTGTAGGTTTCAAGGAGATTCGTACCGGTGATACTTTGACTGCAGAGAATGCTCCATTGGTACTCGAGCAGATGACCTTCCCCGAGCCGGTTATCGGTTTGGCTGTTGAGCCTAAGACTCAGAAGGACTTGGATAAGCTCGGTATCGCACTCGCGAAGCTTGCTGAGGAGGATCCTACCTTCACAGTTCGCACTGACGAGGAGTCTGGTCAGACAATCATTAGCGGTATGGGTGAGCTCCACTTGGATATCATCGTTGACCGTCTGAAGCGTGAGTTCGGCGTAGAGATCAACCAGGGTGCTCCCCAGGTTAACTACAAGGAGGCTCTTACTCAGACCGTTCAGCACCGTGAGGTATTCAAGAAGCAGACTGGTGGTCGCGGTAAGTTCGCCGACATCATCTTCGAGATCGGTCCCGCATCGGAGGGCAAGGTTGGTCTTGAGTTCGTTGACGAGGTTAAGGGTGGTAACATTCCTAAGGAGTTTATCCCCGCAGTTCAGAAGGGCTTCGAGGCAGCTATGGCTAACGGTGCTTTGGCAGGTTATGTTATGGATTCGATGAAGATTACCTTGAAGGACGGTTCGTTCCACCCCGTTGACTCGGATCAGTTGTCGTTTGAGATCGCTGCACGTAACGGTTTCCGTGTTGCAGCACCCAAGGCAGGTTCGGTGATCATGGAGCCCATTATGTCGGTAGAGGTTGTAACCCCCGAGGAGAATATGGGTGACATCATCGGTGACTTGAACAAGCGTCGTGGTCAGATCCAGGGTATGGAGCAGAAGGGTACTGCACGTGTGGTTAAGGCTAAGGTTCCCCTGTCGGAGATGTTTGGTTATGTAACCGTACTGCGTACTATCTCGTCGGGTCGTGCAACTTCGTCGATGGAGTTCTCGCACTTCGAGGAGGTACCCGCTAACCTCGCAAAGGATATTATCGAGAAAGCAAGTGGCAAACGTAAGGATTTAGAATAAGAATTAGATATGAGCCAGAAAATTAGAATCAAACTGAAGTCGTTCGACCACAACTTGGTTGACAAGTCGGCTGAGAAGATCGTAAAGACGGTGAAGAGCACCGGCGCAGTAGTTAGCGGTCCTATTCCCCTGCCTACTCAGAAGAAGATCTTCACCGTGAACCGCTCGACCTTCGTAAACAAGAAGGCACGCGAGCAGTTCCAGCTCTCGACCTTCAAGCGTATCTTGGACATCTATAGCTCGACTCCCAAGACTATCGATGCACTGATGAAGCTTGAGTTGCCTTCGGGTGTAGAGGTTGAGATCAAGGTCTGATCGACACACAATATCGTGAGGCATTAACGTGCCGAGCAGGTGGACAACCCACCGAAAGGTAGGTTGTCCAGCGCTCGACGCGCGCCAATCGAAAGGGGTGCCGAGCTTTTTCGAGGGGGCCGAGGAGTTAAGTCGGAACACTGACGAGGCTAACCCAAGCAAAAGTCGAAACAGAGTAAGGGAGCTTGTGAATAAGGGCAAGCCGACAGAAACGAAGTAGAGCCTTATATAATAATATATAGGTATCGGGCACCAAACAAAACGAAAAACAAACACACTTATACAAAACAAACTTTTTTAGACAAAATGTCAGGACTTATTGGAAAAAAAATCGGAATGACTTCCGTTTTCAGTGCCGAGGGTAAGAACATACCATGCACTGTTATCGAGGCTGGTCCGTGTGTAGTTACGCAAATCAAGACTGTCGAGAGCGATGGCTATGAGGCAGTTCAGATTGCCTATGACGACAAGAGTGAAAAGCACACCAGCAGCAGTTTGTTAGGTCACTTCAAGAAGGCAGGTGTTACTCCCAAGCGTAAGCTTGTTGAGTTCAAGGGCCTGGGTGAGGTGAATCTGGGTGATACTCTGACCGTAGACGCATTCGCTGAGGGCGACTGGGTAGACGTAACGGGTATCTCGAAGGGTAAAGGCTTCCAGGGCGTTGTTAAGCGTCACGGTTTCGCCGGTGTAGGTGGCCAGACTCACGGTCAGCACAACCGTCAGCGTAAGCCGGGTTCGCTGGGTGCATCGTCGTATCCCTCGCGTGTCTTCAAGGGCAAGCGTCTGCCGGGCCGCACAGGTGGCGATCAGGTTAAGGTATCTAACCTGAAAGTATTCAAGGTAATTCCCGAGAGCAATCTGATCCTCGTAAAGGGTTCGGTTCCGGGTGCAAAGGGTTCGTACTTAGTAATTGAGAATTAAAGATGGAATTAGCAGTATATAACACCTTAGGTAAGGAAACAGGTAAGAAAGTAGTTCTTTCGGACGCTGTATTCGGTGTGGAGGCTAACGACCACGCTATTTATCTCGACGTTAAGCAGTACTTGGCTAACCAGCGTCAGGGTACTCACAAGTCGAAGCAGAAGAACGAAGTTGCAGGTTCGACCAAGAAGTTGAAGCGACAGAAGGGTACCGGTGGCGCACGTGCAGGTAGCATCAAGTCGCCTCTGTTCCCGGGTGGTGGCCGCGTATTTGGTCCCGTACCCCGCGATTACAGCTTCAAGCTGAACAAGAAGCTCAAGCAGTTGGCTCGCCGTAGCGCACTGACCTACAAGGCTCAGGACAACGCAATCACCGTAGTTGAGGACTTCGTAATGGAGGCACCCAAGACTAAGCAGGCAATCGAGCTGACCAAGAACCTGAACGTAGCAGAGAAGAAGGTACTGTTGGTAGTAACCGAGTCGAACTTGAACGTATCGCTCTCGTGCCGCAACCTTCCCAACGTTAAGGTTATCAACGCAGCAAGCTTGAACACCTACGACGTTATGAACGCATCGGCAGTAGTAATGTTCGAGGGCGCAGTTAACGCAATTAATGAAATGTTAGCTTAAAACATTGAGGAAATGGAAGTAATTATTAAGCCTATTTTGACCGAGAAGATGACGATTCAGGGCGAGAAGCTGAATCGCTACGGTTTTATCGTCGATACGAGAGCTAACAAGCTGCAGATCCGTAACGCCGTAGAGCAGATGTACAACGTAGTTGTCACTGACGTAAACACGATCAACGTAATGGGTAAGGCAAAGAGCCGCTACACCAAGGCTGGTCTGTTGGAAGGTCGTACTAACAATTTCAAGAAGGCTATCGTCACCTTGAAAGATGGAGATAAGATAGATTTTTACAGTAATATCTAAGAGAGATGGCAGTAAGAAAGTTTAAGCCGGTAACTCCCGGTACAAGACATAAGATTATCGGTACGTTCGACGAGATCACAACGTCGACACCGGAGAAGTCGTTGCTTCGTGCCAAGAAGTCGACTGGCGGTCGTAACAACGAGGGTAAGATGACTATGCGCTATATGGGCGGTGGTCACAAGCAGATGTATCGACTGGTTGATTTCAAGCGCGCAAAGGACGGTGTAGCTGCCGTAGTGAAGACTATCGAGTACGATCCTAACCGTACGGCACGTATCGCACTGATCTGCTACGCAGACGGTGAGAAGAGCTATATCCTGGCACCCAACGGTTTGAAAGTTGGTCAGACCGTAATGAGCGGCGCAGGCGTAGCACCTGAGGTTGGTAACACCCTGTTCCTGTCGGAGATTCCGCTGGGTACGGTGATCCACAATATTGAACTCTATCCCGGTCAGGGTGCCGCAATGGCACGTAGCGCCGGTGCCTATGCACAGCTTCTGGCTCGTGAGGGCAAATTCGCGATTATCAAGTTGCCTTCGGGCGAAACTCGTATGGTACTCGTAACCTGCCGCGCAACCGTAGGTGTTGTATCGAACGTCGATCACAACCTGGAAAGCCACGGTAAGGCAGGTCGCAAGCGTTGGTTGGGCCGTCGCCCGCACAACCGTGGTGTGGTAATGAACCCCGTAGATCACCCGATGGGTGGTGGTGAAGGTCGCGCCTCGGGTGGTCACCCGCGTTCGCGTAAGGGTCTGTTGGCTAAGGGTTACAAGACTCGCAACCCGAAGAAGACGACCTCGAAGTTTATTATTTCAAAGAAAAAATAATTAAAAGAGTAACATAATGAGCCGTTCATTAAAAAAAGGACCATTCATTGACCCGAAGCTTGAGGCAAAGGTAATTGCACAGGCAGAGAGCAATAATAAGTCTGTCATCAAGACTTGGTCGCGCGCAAGTATGATTTCGCCTGACTTCGTAGGTCAGACGATCGCTGTCCACAACGGAAATAAGTTTATTCCGGTCTATGTAACTGAAAATATGGTGGGTCACAAGCTGGGCGAGTTCGCAGCAACCCGTAATTTCCGTGGTCACGGTGGTAACAAGAAAAAATAAGTAGAATATGGGTGCAAGAAAGAATTTAATGGCCGAGAAGTATAAGGCCGAGAAGAAGCAGAAAGCTATCGCTATTATGCGTGATTGCCCTACCTCGCCCCGCAAGATGCGTCTGGTAGCAGACATCGTTCGTGGCGTTGAGATCAATAAGGCTCTGGGTATCCTCCGCTACTCGAAGAAAGAGGCTTCGATCCGTATGGAGAAGCTCCTGAAGTCGGCCATCGCAAACTGGGAGGCAAAGAACCCCAACGAGCGTTTGGAGGACAACACCCTCTGCGTTAAGGAGGTATTCGTTGACTGCGGTCGTATGTTGAAGCGCGTTCAGCCCGCACCTCAGGGTCGTGCTCACCGCATTCGCAAGCGTTCGAACCACGTAACGCTGGTTGTTGACAAAATGGTAATCGAAAATAAGTAAAAGCAAATGGGACAGAAAGTTAATCCGATAGCTAACCGCTTGGGTATCGTTCGCGGTTGGGATTCGAACTGGTACGGCGGCAACGATTTCGCGTCGCGTCTGGTTGAAGATGAGAAGATCCGTAAGTACTTGAACGCCCGTTTGGCTAAGGCAAGTATCTCGAAGATCATCATCGAGCGTACACTCAAACTCGTTACTGTAACTATCTCGACCGCTCGCCCCGGTATCATTATCGGTAAGGGTGGCCAGGAAGTTGATAAATTGAAGGAGGAGCTGAAGAAGCTCACCGGTAAGGACGTACAGATCAACATCTTCGAGATCAAGCGTCCCGAGGTTGATGCAGTGATCGTTGCAAACAACATCGCTCGTCAGTTGGAGGGCCGTATCTCGCACCGTCGTGCCGTTAAGACCGCAATCGCTTCGACGATGCGTATGGGCGCTGAGGGTATCAAGATCCAGATCTCGGGCCGTGTTGGTGGCGCCGAAATGGCTCGTAGCGAAACCTACAAGGAGGGCCGTATTCCTCTGCATACCTTCCGTGCTGACGTAGATTACTGCCTGGCTGAGGCACTGACTAAGGTTGGTATCCTCGGTATCAAGGTTTGGATCTGCACCGGTGAGGTATACAAGAAGCGTGATCTGTTCGAGATCGCAGGTGCAAGCGCAAGCGCACCCCAGGGCGGTCAGTCGCAGCAGGGTCGCGGCAAGGGCGCTCCCCGCAAGAGAAGAAACAACAATAAGTAGTATGGACCTTTTAATGCGATAATAGAAAATGTTACAGCCAAAAAAGACCAAATTTAGAAGAATGCAGAAAGGCCGTATGAAGGGCTTCGCACACCGCGGAAACCAGTTGGCATACGGTTCGTTCGGCATCAAAGCACTGGAATCGACCTGGATCACCGGTCGCCAGATTGAAGCAGCCCGTCAGGCTATTGTACGTTATATGAAGCGTGAAGGTCAGGTGTGGATTCGTATCTTCCCCGATAAGCCGATCACCAAGAAACCCGCTGAGGTTCGAATGGGTAAAGGTAAGGGTTCGCCCGAGGGATTCGTGGCACCCGTTACTCCGGGCCGTATTCTCTTCGAGGCAGAGGGTGTACCCCTGGAAGTTGCACAGGAGGCACTTCGTCTGGGCGCACAGAAGCTGCCTATTACGGTTAAGTTTATTGTAAGACGTGATTACACCGAAAATTCAATCTAAGAAATGAAAAGTGCTGAAATAAAGGAGCTCACGGTACAGGAACTGACCGAGCGCATCGATGCTGAGAAGGCAAACCTGGCTCAGATGAAGGTGCAGCACGCAGTGTCGCCCGTAGAGAACTCGTCGTTAATCAAAAAATCTCGCAGAGATATCGCGCGTATGCTGACAATTCTCGGCCAGAAGAACTCTAAATGTTAATTACCACTATGGAAAGAAATCTTAGAAAAGAGCGTATTGGCTTGGTTGTCAGCAACAAGATGGAAAAGACCATCGTGGTTGCCGTTGAGCGTAAGGTCAAGCATCCGATCTACGGTAAGTTTATGAACAAGACTACCAAGTTCGTAGCAGAGTGCTTGGACGAGACCGTAAAGGAAGGCGATACCGTTCGCATTATGGAGACTCGCCCTTTGAGCAAAACCAAGCGTTGGAGATTAGTACAAATCATTGAAAGAGCTAAGTAGTTATGATACAACAAGAAAGTAGACTTGTCGTAGCCGATAACAGCGGTGCAAAAGAGGTTCTCTGCATCCGCGTGCTTGGCGGCACCAAGCGTCGCTACGCATCGATCGGCGATAAAATCGTTGTGACCGTGAAGAGCGCTACCCCCTCGGGCGATGTCAAGAAGGGTACCGTATCGAAGGCGGTTGTCGTAAGAACTAAGAAGGAGATCAGACGTGCAAACGGTTCGTATATTCGTTTCGACGACAACGCCGTAGTACTTCTGAACAACCAGGGCGAAATGAGAGGTACTCGTATCTTTGGTCCCGTAGCACGTGAGTTGCGTGACCAGTATATGAAGATCATCTCGCTGGCTCCCGAAGTATTGTAATCGTTAAAAACACAGAAGACTATGTCAACCAAATTGCATATTAAGAAAGGGGATATGGTTTACGTGAATGCCGGCAATAGCAAAGGGCAGTCAGGTAAAGTGTTGGAGGTGAACGTAGCGAAGCAGCGCGCCGTAGTAGAGGGCCTGAACATCGTTAAGAAGCACACTAAGCCCAACTCGCAGAATCCTCAGGGTGGTATTGTTGAGCAGGAAGCCGGCATCCACATCTCGAACTTGCAGCCGATCGACGCAAAGACCGGTAAGGCTACCAAGGTAGGTCGCAAGCTGAACGAGAAAGGTAAATTAGTACGTTACGCTAAAAAGTCAGGGGAGGAGATTAAATAATGGCAAATTACATTCCTACACTCAAGACTACCTATAAGGAGCAGATCAAGCCTGCTCTGATGAAGGAGTTCGGCTACAAGAGCATTATGCAGGTACCCAAGCTGGAGAAGATCGTTATCAACCAGGGTATGGGTCAGGCAGTAGCCGATAAGAAGTTGATCGAGGTAGCTCAGGCAGAGTTGACCCAGATCACCGGTCAGAAGGCCGTTCAGACTCGCTCGCGTAAGGATATCTCGAACTTCAAACTGCGTAAGGGTATGCCCATCGGCGTTCGCGTAACGTTGCGCGCAGATCGTATGTACGAGTTCTTGGAGCGTCTGATCGCAGTAGCACTTCCCCGTATCCGCGATTTCAAGGGTATCAATGAGAAGTTCGACGGCAAGGGTAACTACACCCTCGGCGTAACCGAGCAGATCATCTTCCCCGAGATCGATATCGACAAGATCACCAAGATCTTCGGTATGGAGATTACCTTCGTAACTTCGGCTAAGACCGACGAGGAGGCTTATGCACTTCTCCGTGAGTTCGGTTTGCCGTTCAAAAACGCTAAAAAGAATCAATAAGCTATGGCAAAGGAATCGATGAAAGCACGCGAGGTAAAGCGTGCGAAACTCGCAAAAAGATACCAGCACAAGCGCGATGAGGTAGCTGCACGTGTTAAGAGCGGCGAGATCAGCGAGATGGAGGCTTGGCAGGAGTTGGCTAAGTTGCCCCGCAACGCTAACCCCATCCGTCAGCACAACCGTTGCCAGCTGACCGGTCGTCCTAAGGGCTATATGCGTCAGTTCGGTATCAGCCGTATCCAGTTCCGTGAGATGGCCTCGCAGGGTCTGATCCCGGGCGTGAAGAAGGCAAGCTGGTAGCAGTAACTATTCACTGATTTTCGGGCCTCGACATCTTCATCTCACTCGCGATTTGGGCGTTCTTTCGGGTGTAAATTGAGCACCGCGCGGAACGGTTCGAGTCGGAGAGAGATGAAGAATGTTGGCCTGAAAATCATTTTTTTGTGAAAAAGTTGCTGATTATTCGCAAGTTTTGATTAACTTTACGCGATTTTTTCGAGGATTACCGTCGCAAACGCCGCAAAAATGGGGCGTTGGTGGCGGAAATTACTCGTGTAAATAACTAATTATCAACTAATTAATTTTTAATTTTTTAATCGTTATGACAGATCCTATTGCGGATTTTCTCACGCGAATTAGAAACGCGGTGAAAGCCAACCACAAGGTGGTTGAAGCTCCCGGCTCAAAAATTAAGCAGGAGATCACTAAGATCCTCTATGAGCAGGGTTACATCTTGGCTTACAAGTTTGACACTGACGAGCGTGGTTTCTCGACCATCAAGATCGCTTTGAAGTACAACGCGCAGACCAAGACTAACGCCATCAAAGACCTCAAACGTGTTAGCCGTCCCGGCTTGCGTCAGTACGCTTCGGTAGCAGAGATGCCCCGAGTATTGAACGGTCTGGGTATCGCTATCCTCTCGACTTCGAAGGGCATTATGACCGACAAGAAGGCTCGTCAGGAGAACGTAGGTGGTGAGGTACTCTGCTACATCTATTAACGGGAAACGGGGACGGAGCTTTTTTCCGAGTTATGCCGGTGGCTTTTGTTGTGAAGTGCAATAAAAGCGTATGCGAAGGAAAGGCGCATATATAATATATATAGGTATAGCGTCGGAGCGTGCCAACAGAAAATCGGTTTCCATTGTGCCGAGTAATCAGACCGCACAAAGCGTGCCACCCCGAAAGTATTAAACAAACAAACTTTTTAAGAAATGTCAAGAATTGGTAAATTACCTGTAAACTTGCCCGCAGGTGTCGAGATCAAGATCTCGGACGACAACGTGGTAAGCGTGAAAGGGCCTCTTGGTACACTGAGTCAGAAGGTTGACTCGGATATTACCGTTACGGTAGAGGATGGTGTACTCAGCGTATCACGCCCCACAAATCAGCCGCGCCACCGCTCGATGCACGGTTTGTATCGCGCGCTGATCAACAATATGGTAGTAGGTGTAACTCAGGGTTACGAGATCAAGCAGGAGCTCGTTGGTGTCGGCTTTAAGGCTGAGGCTAAGGGTCAGATCTTGGAGCTGAGCTTGGGTTACTCGCACGATATCCATATGATGGTTCCCCCCGAAGTAACTGTAACCGCAGTTACCGAGAAGAAGGGTAACCCCATCGTAACATTGAAGAGCATTGACAAGCAGCTCGTAGGTCAGGTAGCTGCAAAGTTGCGCTCGTTGCGTAAGCCTGAGCCTTACAAGGGTAAGGGTATTAAGTTCGTAGGCGAAACTCTGCGTCGTAAGGCAGGTAAGTCTGCAGGTGCTAAATAGTAAAAACGTAAGACTATGTCATTGAATAAGATTGAAAGAAGAGAGCGCATCAAGATGCGTATCCGTAAGATCGTTAGCGGTACTGCTGAGCAGCCTCGTATGACTGTATTCCGCAGCAACAAGCAGATCTATGTACAGTTCATTGATGACGTTTGCGGCGTTACTTTGGCAGCAGCATCGTCGAAGGAGATCGCAGACGTAGCAGGTAAGAACAAGTCGGAGGTAGCTGCTTTGGTAGGTAAGCTCGCAGCAGAGCGTGCTATTGCAAAGGGTATCTCGACCGTTTCGTTCGACCGTAACGGTTACCTGTATCACGGTAGAGTAAAAATGTTGGCCGACGCAGCGCGCGAAGGCGGTCTTAAATTCTAAGCGAATATGGCAAATACTAATGTAAAGAAAGTAAGAACCAGCGATTTGGAGTTGAAGGATCGTTTGGTAAGCATTCAGCGCGTAACGAAGGTGACCAAGGGTGGTCGCACTTTCAGCTTCTCGGCTATCGTAGTAGTAGGTAACGAGAACGGCGTTGTAGGCTACGGTCTTGGTAAGGCAAGCGAAGTACAGGCAGCTATCGCTAAGGGCGTAGAGGATGCAAAGAAGAATCTGGTGAATGTACCCATCATCAACGGTACTATTCCTCACAAGCAGGAGATGCGCTTCGGTGGCTCGGAGGTTATGATCCGTCCGGCAGCACCGGGTACCGGTATCATCGCCGGTGGTGCAATGCGTGCAGTGTTGGAGTCGGTAGGTGTAAAGAACGTGTTGGCAAAGAGCAAGGGTTCGTCGAACCCCCACAACTTGGTAAAGGCAACCGTAAATGCACTGTTGGAGCTCCGTGACGCATACAGCGTAGCACAGGTTCGCGGTATCTCGATGAAAAAGGTGTTTAACGGTTAATGTGACTCGGAAACTATGGCAAAATTGAAGATCACTCAGGTCCGCAGCCAGATCGGTAGCTCGGACATTCAGCGCAAGAACCTTGCAGCACTCGGTTTGCGCAAAATCAATCAGACCGTAGAGCACGACGACTCGGCTATCATTCTGGGTATGTTGGAGCGCGTTAAGCACTTGGTCAAGGTGGAAGTAGTTAAGTAAGAACTAAAAAAGATTTTAAGAATATGAATCTTAATGAATTGAAACCCGCAAAGGGTGCAACACATCACCAGAAGCGAATCGGTCGTGGACAGGGTTCGGGTCACGGCGGTACTTCGACTCGTGGTCACAAGGGTGCTCAGTCGCGTTCGGGTTACTCGCGCAAGTTGGGCTTCGAGGGCGGTCAGATGCCTTTGCAGCGTCGTCTGCCTAAGTTCGGTTTCACGAACTTGAAGCGCGTCGAGTTTAAGGCAATCAACTTGTCGGTAATCGAGGAGCTCGCTGAGAAGAAGAACCTCACCGAGATCAGCGTAGCAACTCTGATCGAGGCTGGTTTCGTATCGGCTAACGATAAGGTGAAGATTTTGGGTAACGGCAACGTAACCAAGGCTTTGGCAGTAAGCGCACACGCATTCTCGAAGAGTGCAGTAGCAGCTATCGAGGCTCAGGGTGGTTCGGTTGCAAAGCTCTAATTTCAAAACACGCTTTAAACACGCACCGTTATGAAAGAATTACTCATATTTCTTGGTATCATCGCACTGGTAGCAGCCGGTCTGATGTTTAACAAGAAGTTTGTCGAGACTATCAAGAACATCTGGAAGATCGAGGATCTGCGCAAGCGTATCATCTATACCTTGGGCCTTCTGTTGATCTACCGTCTTGGTAGCTTCGTGGTGATCCCCGGTATCAACCCCAACGCGTTGGGCGCCGGTTCGGGTATTGCTGACCAGGTGGAGGGCAACGGCCTGCTGGGTCTGTTGAACATCTTCACCGGTGGTGCATTCAGCAATGCTTCGGTACTCGCACTTGGTGTTATGCCCTACATCACCGCATCGATTGTCATCCAGTTGATGGGTATGGTCGTTCCCTACTTCCAGAAGATGCAGAAGGAGGGTGAGAGCGGCCGCCGTAAGCTCAACCAGTGGACTCGTTTGTTGACGATCGCTGTGTTGCTGTTGCAGGGCCCCACCTACGTTGCCAATCTGTATCGACAGGTACCCGAATCGTTCGTATACGGTAACACCTTCCAATTCGTAGCATTTGCAACTCTGATCCTGATCGCCGGAACTATGTTCATTATGTGGTTGGGTGAGAAGATCACCGATCGCGGTATCGGTAACGGTATCTCGCTGATCATTATGGTCGGTATCGTAGCTCGTCTGCCGCACGCGCTGATCGCAGAGTTCAATACCCGTTTCACGGAGGCTACGGGTGGTATGATTATGTTGATCGTGGAGTTGGTACTGCTCTACCTCGTATTTATGGGCACTATTGCACTGGTTCAGGCCGTACGCCGTATCCCCGTGCAGTACGCTAAGCGTATCGTAGGTAACAAGCAGTATGGTGGTGTACGCCAGTACATCCCCTTGAAGATCAACGCAGCAAACGTAATGCCTATCATCTTCGCTCAGGCGCTGATGTTCATTCCGATGCTGTTCGTTAAGGTCGCTCCCAACTTCGCAGCTGCATTCGCATACCAGGGATTCTGGTACAACTTCACTTTTGCAGTGCTGGTAATCGCATTTACCTATTTCTACACTGCAATCGTAGTCAATCCCGCAATGATGGCTGAAGATATGAAGCGCAACGGTGGCTTCATCCCCGGCGTTAAGCCCGGTAAGAAGACCGTTGAGTATATCGACACCATTATGACGAGAATCACCCTCCCCGGCTCGTTCTTCCTGGCTCTGGTGGCAATTATGCCCGCCTTGGCAATGAAGATCCTGCACATCAACCAGGAGTTCGCTTACTTCTACGGCGGTACTTCGTTGTTGATTATGGTAGGTGTGATCCTCGACACTCTCAAGCAGATCGAGAGCCAGTTGTTGATGCGTCGTTACGACGGTCTGATGAAGACCGGCCGAATCCAGGGTCGCAACTAAGCTCAAAACAAAGAGTTCTTGAAGTAAGGAAAGATGATATACCTTAAATCAGAGGAAGAGATAGAGCTGCTCCGCGAGAATAACCTTCTTGTGAGTGCTACGCTGGCCGAGGTGGGTCGCCACATCGCACCGGGTGTCACTACAAAGGAACTTGATCGCATCGCCGAGGAGTTTATCCGTTCTCACGGAGCAGTTCCTGCTTTCCTCGGGTACAACGGTTACCCCGCAACCCTTTGCGTGTCGGTTAACGAAAACGTTGTACACGGTATTCCGTCGGATTACGCCCTCCGCGAGGGCGACATCGTATCGGTAGATTGCGGTACGTTTATGAAGGGGTTTGTTGGTGATTCCGCATATACGTTTGCGGTGGGAGCAGTCGCTCCCGAAGTCCAAAAATTGCTGGACACAACCAAAGAAGCTCTTTATAAGGGTACCGAGCAGGCTCGTCCGGGCAATCGCGTAGGCGACATCTCGGCAGCCGTGCAGTACTGCGCCGAAACAGCCGGTTACTCGGTAGTGCGTGAACTGGTTGGCCACGGACTCGGTCGAAAAATGCACGAAGACCCCGAAGTCCCCAACTATGGCGCACGTGGCAGAGGCCCCCTGCTCAAAGCAGGTATGGTAATCTGTATCGAACCGATGATCAACCAAGGCACCAAGCAGGTCGTATTCGAGCGTGACGGCTGGACCGTCCGCACTCGTGACCGCAAGCCGTCGGCACACTTCGAGTTTGCCGTGGCAATAACCAAAGATGGCCCCGACGTACTTACCGATTTTAGTGTAATCGAACAAGCACTTAAAAAGTAAAAAGACTCTATGGCAAAACAGACTGCTATTGAAAGGGACGGCTCGGTAATCGAGGCATTGTCGAATGCAATGTTCCGCGTCGAGCTGGATAACGGCCACGTTATCACTGCCCACATCTCAGGCAAGATGCGACAGCACTATATCAAAATCCTGCCGGGAGATAAAGTAAAAGTGGAAATGACCCCGTACGATTTGAGTAAGGGTCGTATATCCTTTAGGTACAAATAATCAAAGATTGCTGAAAAATGAAAGTCAAGGCATCAATCAAAAAGAGAAGCGAGGACTGCAAGATCGTTAAGCGTAAGGGCAAGCTCTACGTGATCTGCAAGAAGAATCCTAAGTTTAAAATGCGCCAAGGGTAATGTTTCAACCAATTAAAAACGAAAAAAGAAATTTATGGCACGTATAGTCGGTGTAGATTTACCAAAAAATAAGAGAGGCGAGATCGGTTTGACCTATATCTACGGTATCGGTCGCAGCACCGCTCGCAAGATTCTCGATGAGGCAGGCATTAGCTACGACCTCAAAGTACAGGATTGGACAGACGAGCAGGTCGGTGCAATCCGTAACATCATCGCAACGAGCGGTATCAAGGTTGAAGGCGAGTGCCGTTCGATCGTACAGCTCAACATCAAACGACTGATGGATATCGGTTGCTACCGTGGTATCCGTCATCGTCTGGGTCTGCCTGTTCGCGGTCAGAGCACCAAGAACAACGCACGTACCCGTAAGGGCAAGAAGAAGACTGTCGCTAACAAGAAAAAGGCAACTAAGTAATTTTAGAGAGTTATGGCAAAAAAGACTGGAACAGTTAAGAAGAAGGTCGTTAAGGTTGGCGCACTGGGCGCAGCTTACGTTCACTCGACTTTCAACAACGTGATTGTAACCCTCACCAACGAAGTAGGCGAAGTTATCAGCTGGTCGTCGGCTGGTAAGATGGGTTTCCGCGGTTCGAAGAAGAATACTCCCTATGCAGCTCAGACAGCCGCTGCGGATTGCGCAAAGGTTGCTTATGACTTGGGTCTGCGTAAAGTTAAGGTTTATGTAAAGGGTCCCGGTGCTGGTCGTGAGTCGGCTATCCGTACTATCCACGGCGCAGGTATCGAGGTAATGGAGATCATCGACGTTACTCCGCTGCCCCACAACGGCTGCCGCCCGCCCAACCGTCGTCGCGTCTAATTTTTATAGATTAGCACACGCACACGAATTAAGCGAAAAGCATAAACCAAACAACAGACAAAAATCAACGAAAGTAAAAAGTAAAAAACAATGGCAAGATATATTGGCCCTAAGAGCAAAATCGCCCGTAAATTTGGCGAAGCTATTTACGGAACGGATAGAGTCCTTGAGAAGAAGAACTATCCTCCCGGACAGCACGGTCTTGCTCGCAAGCGTAAGAAGACCTCGGAGTACGGTATTCAGCTGAGCGAAAAGCAGAAGGCAAAGTGCACCTATGGCGTATTGGAGAAGCAGTTCGTACGTACCTACCAGAACGCAGCACGTTTGGAGGGTATCACCGGTGAGAACCTGCTGAAATTGTTGGAGTGCCGCCTCGACAACGTAGTTTACCGTCTGGGTATCGCTCCCACCCGTGCAGCAGCACGTCAGCTGGTGAGCCACCGTCACATCTGTGTAAACGGTAACGTGGTGAACATTCCTTCGTACAGCCTGCGTGCAGGTGATGTAGTTGCTGTTCGAGAGAAGTCGAAGAGCTTGGAGGTAATTACCGAGTCTTTGGCTGGTGGTCGCAAGAGCCGCTACTCTTGGTTGGAGTGGAATGACGAGACGATGTCGGGTAAGTTCCTTCAGAAGCCCGAGCGTGAGGAGATTCCCGAGAACATCAAGGAGCAGCTGATCGTCGATCTGTACTCGAAATAGTAACTTATAACCGAATAAAAATTATGGCAATATTAGCATTCCAAAAGCCTGAAAAGGTGATTATGCTCGAGTCTACCTCTAACTTCGGAAAGTTTGAGTTCCGTCCGTTGGAGCCCGGATTCGGTATGACCATCGGTAACGCTTTGCGTCGTATTCTTCTCTCTTCGTTGGAGGGTTATGCAATCACGACTGTAAAGGTAGCCGGTGTCGATCACGAGTTTGCCGCTATCCCCGGTGTGATGGAGGGAATGATTGATGTAATTCTGAAATTGAAGCAGGTACGTTTCGTTCGTACTGTTGACAACACTGACTTCGAGAAGGTGTCGATCAACGTAGCAGGCGTAACGGAGCTCACAGCAGGTTACATCTCGAACTTCCTTTCGTTCTTCAAAGTGTTGAATCCCGATCTGGTGATCTGCCGTCTGTCGCCCGGAACGAAGATGCAGATC
>JAEIGA010007459.1_pt1 | contig 16622 bp, 42 predicted proteins | sample 9270691 | NCBI WGS metagenome assembly JAEIGA01 (sample SAMN17057246, study PRJNA624740) | gut metagenome | biome: biome; isolation source: fecal sample | host: Bos grunniens | place: China: Xizang | collected 2019
CGGTCCTCTTGTGAATGTCTGAGACGTAACGTTAAAAGCGACGTCAATAGCCTTCTGAATAATATCCGTCAGGTCCTTGCCGAGCTTCTTTTCGATCTTTGTGAGATCTGTTACAGCTGACCACGGATCGATGCCGAAAGTCATCCTGATAGTATCGTCTGCACTAACAAACGTAATATTCATAGTACTTCCTCCTTAAATATCACTTTCCTCGTGGATCTTGTTGATCAGATCCCTGAGTGTCTGGTTATCTTCGTTGGTTTTCTCGCTCAAATCCTTGTAGAACTCCGCCTTGCTCTTAATATAATCTTTCATATGCTCGATCGAAACGTCGTCAATGTCAAGATTATGCCACCGTCTGAAAGAGGCCTCCCCAGGGCAGTCGAGTTCACTGTAAATATCTCTCAGTGCCTCAAGCGCTTCATCTTCCTTATTAAACGTCATTCCAGGCGTGTAGAAAATATCATGCTCGTCTCTGAGCCAGGTGATAGCTTCTTCGAGGTGCTCGTTCCCGAAAGTTTCGTAAGATTTCCCGTATCGAGTCTTGATGTTGAAGAAGTGGCATGCATACTTTGACGCCCCAATCCGCCATCCAAACGGAGGGCAGGCGCTGTTCTTGTTTTCTTCATCCTTTTTATAAAAAGCATTCAGCCCCTCGATAACATCGCTCGGCTTGAAGTTGTACTCACTGAACTTCATCAATCTTTTCCTCCTTAAATATCACTTTCCTCGTGGATCTGGTTGATGAGATCTTTGAGGTTTGCTACCTGATTACGCAGAGAGTCGTTCTCTTTGCACAGGTATTCAATATTCTCGTCGGCCGTTTCAACCCTCTTACGAATATACTCGAGCATGTAAGAGGTTTCCGGCCAGTCTCTGTCATCATTGAGGCACTCATCAAGACGACGAAGTGCCCGTTCGTGCCTTGTTGCGATTGCATAATATAATGTGCGAAGACCCTCAATCGCCTCCTGCCCATCAATCCGCTCCTTCTCTCGCATGAGGGCTTCGCTGCAGATGACGTCGTTCATGCAGTAATTCATGACCTTCTCTGCGTCGTCTCTCTCGAATTCTTTAAGAGAATACTTCTTTGCAGCCTTCTCAGCCTCAACCATCCTGTGGAAGGCATCGTCACGGAAGCTCGGGTTGGAGCTAATCCAGATTTTCTTACCACAACAGCGAGGGCGAATAACGCAACACGGATACATCTCACGAATATCCGTAGTGCCGTATTCCTTCTCAGCGGCTTTATCCGGAATCTTATACTTCAGATCCTCCCACGTCATTCCTGGCGTGTAGAAAATATCACATTCCTCACGAAGCCAGGTGATAGCTTCTTCAACAGCATTAGAATCGTAGAAAGTAGTATGCAGCTCCCCGCAGCGGCGTTTGATAGTGAGAAACGGACCAGCAGCACCGGAAAGGCCGTACATTGCCTCAAAGCGCCGTCTTTCGCCAACCTTTCTATAAAACTCATTCAGCCCCTCGATAACATCGCTCGGCTTGAACTCTTCAGCACTGATCCTCATCACTCTTCTCCTCCCTCATTTTCATTAAGCTTCTCCGTAGCCTTATCGATAATCTTCTTTCCGGTAAAGAGACCAGTTGCTCCCTTTAGAATATCAGCAAAGCTAAGACGATTGCTTCCAACCGCCCCGATAAGCTGCTCCTTAACTTCTTCCTTCCGCCAGAACTCTTCGATATACGGACCCAGCACCTTCATATAGCTGTGTCTTGGGCCGTAGACCTTTCTCATCAGAGCCATCGCGATACCCTTCTCAGGATCGTAGTATTCATTCTCTCCACAACGCACAATGGTCTTAGTGCCATCCTTCCAGAAGACGATCGTGCAGGGGTTAGAGAATATCACATTCTTGATAGCGAAAGGACTGACGGGTTCTGCATCCTCCAATTCAGCATTGTAATCAGGTTCCGGCCACTCCCCTTCCGGATAGACCATTCCTTTTAGACCCTTGCGATAAGGACGCTTGAACTTAAATTCCGGTCTGGCTTTAGATTGAACAAGATCAAAGGTCCCATCGGTCGGATAGATGACAATCTCCGTAACTTGCCATTCGTTTCCATCAGACAGATCAGAATAGTACTTTCCAGCGAGTGTTTTCTTTGACGTAGGGTCTCTTAAAGATGCAACGGTATAAATCCTATCCGTTACTGCACTGTACCGAAATGTGATTCCAGTAGCTTCCGTCAGTTTCTCTGCAGTTTCCGGGCTAGGCTTTTCATAGTTAAAAGAACTGCTCTTCACGCTCACTGGGAAAAATATACAAAACTCATACGGGTGTTTTGCTTCAGGGCCTTCACCTCTATAGGTGTACTTCTTATTGCAGCGAATGATCGCATCCCGCAGAGTTACACTTTTAGCTTCTTTACTCATCTTCAGTTACCTCCTTATAACCGCAAATATCACTCGTCCACAACCTCCCAGTCAGTGCTGGTGATGTTGCTTGTTGTCACGTTCTTAACCGGATAGACCCTCTTGCTCGACGGCATCATGTCGCCACAGCAGATAGTTCCTTCCGTATTGAGGAAAATATACGCAGTCTTCCATACCGGTCTTCGTACTCTCTTCCCCTCGCGCATGGCCTGCATTGCCTCCTCGAATCTCATTGCAAAAGTCCTCCTTTCACTCGGACGCCATCTCACGTTTGTTCAATGGCCCTCCTTATTTCTCAAGCTTCCAGGTTCGTCCCTGGGCATCAATGATAATATCATCGAACACCACAGGAGTGCCTTTGACGCCTTTGACCTGCTCCTTAAGATCATACTTTAATTTGATCTTGCGAATCCTTTCGTAAATAAACGGGATCGCGACGGCAATCGCGGCAATCTCCTTGGCTCCGATGCGAATTTTCAGGTTATTCATAAATATCCTCCTTCTTTCAAAAAGGGGATAGCCCCGGATTTTACTCCGAGGCCTCCTCATCGTCTGTGATCACAATAGGATTGAACATTCCGCCGGGCAGGTTGGCATTTTTGATCTGCAGTTCCGAGATCTTTTCCTTAAGCTCATCAATCTCTTCAAGCTGTCTGATCCTCTCATCTCTGAGAGCAACACTGTGCTGAAGAGTCTTGCATAACTTCTTGGTCCAGTAGTAGTCCCGGATCCATCCTGCAAGTCCGATAATCGCGCCTGCCACGGCGAGTTTCTTCATGTTCTTCATGTTGATCTTCATAATGATCACCTCCATTATAGCGACTGAAAACTTCAGTGCTTGACCGAAGGTCGTAGATTAAAACTTCAGTGCTTGACCGAAGGTCGTAGATGAAAAACATAAAGGACTAGAGCCCCTGAGATTTCTCCCAAGGGCTCATAGCCTTCAGTCAGCTTCTTCAGCCTGTTCGTCGTCTGCCTCTTCAGCAGGATTGTTTTCCGCCTCCTCGCAGTCATCGCAGAAGAGGTTGTCGTCTTCATTAAACTCGTCATCAGGTGCAATCGGCTTGGTGAAGCACTTTCGTGCCTCGTTACCAAGGATTGCTCCGCCGATGATAGTTGCTCCGGCGACCACACTCTTAAAGATTCCTTTGATATTCAGCTTCATAACTGATTCCTCCTTAAAACAAGTCTTTCGACGGACCTTCTTTATGTCCGACCATTATAGGGGTTGAAAAAAATGGAATGAATTTAGCCTAAAGTTGCAAGGCCATCGTCAGCGTAGCAAATATCCACCGGATCCTCTATGACCTCAACCAGCTGATGTGTAACAGGAATCATAATAACCCCAAGGCCGTCATGGAGTCGCTTACGAATATTGTCAAGAACCTCCTGATCTTTCTCAGTCTTAGACGTTAGGCTCTGAATTACAAGTACTTTCACTCCGCCGACCCCTTTCTTAAGTCATAGATGGCCTTCTTATTTGTATTGTCCGAGTCATCAAGCTCGACATGTATAGAGTCTGCCGGTCCGCATGCTACAAATGTAACAGCCTCCTTCGGTATCATGAAACACGCACCGTTTTCGCCATGGATAAGAAATATCCCGTTATCCCCGACCACTCGTCCGCCGATTACGTGTATGTCTCTTTCCTTATGCTCAGGTGCAAACCGGACGCATACCTCTTGGTATTCGTTATTCATCTGAATCCTCCTTCTCATCATAGAAACGCTTTTCGAACTCTCGAATGATGTAACCAACGAGAGATGATAGCCGTGTCATCTTACCGTTATATACTCTGTCATCGCAGACGGCTTCCACCCTCTCTTCAGAGAAAGCTTCGAAATCCGCTTCTACCCGTCTGTCCCATTCAGTCTCGTCAAACGAACCACGTTTCATAGCCCGTTCGGTGCGAGTGCTGTCGCTGGCTTCAATGGATACGCAGAAGCAATTCGGGCTGCCGTAATAATCCATAAAAGCCTTCGCGCCGTCAAGATCGAGGATGATGACGAAGTCCTTTTCAGCGGTCAGCATATCGATGAGGTCTCTCTTAGGAGTTCCGTAGTACCAAATATCCTCCTTGCCGTTGACAAGCGTCTTGTAGGAACGGTACTCGATGAACCGACCCTCTTTGATCCGCTGCTCAAAGTCTTGTTTTGTGAGAAACACGTAGTCAACAAACTCCTTTTCCCCGTCTCTCATTGGGCGAGAGGTGTAACTTACCAGTGTCTCGAACCCTCTCCGAGAAAGGCGTTTAGCTATTGCGTCTTTCCCAGAGGCCGATTTGCCACAAAGAATTAAGAACATTGAAAAGTCCTCCTTAAAGTTTATTGCAAAAGAATATAGGAGAGGAACGAGCGATAAGGCCACCGCCTCCATTTTCTAGTTCTTATACTAGCAATTTGGTGGTTTTGGATTCTTATCGCCACTGCGTCCGCCTCTCCATTAAAGGAGCTGAAAACTTGGAACTCAAAGCATACAAACTTCCACAGTTAGATTCGGAATATCACCAAGATGCTTGTGGATAAGAGCGATCACTTCTGGCCAGTCAAGTCTATCGAGTCCACAGCCAATTGTAGGCATGACGAGGGTGATGGGTTTCTCGTTCAAAGATAAGACGCGCGAAAGGTCTTTGAGTGCTTCGTCCATATCCTGAATCGTAGGCTTTTGCCAATAGCGCTCCTTGGTGACAAGACCCCAAATATCAAGCCACGTATATGTCGGGTCCTCCACGCCCTCTCGGAACCACTCATGAGCGACGACAATACTTCCAATCGGCCAATTGAACTCCAGTTTATCGCCGTAAGGATTGGTCCAACCGTCGCGCTTTTTGTCCCACGTCCAAGGGCCCTCCATAGTTTTGATCACTGCTTCCTGCGTATACGCCTCGTTCTCGATAACAGCCGTCCGCCAATGGAATTTATCTTCGATTTTCTGAGCAATCCCAGCCCCCATTCGGCAGTCTCCGGAAATGGTATGCAATAGGATAACGCGGTCTGGTGAATCCTTCAGGGTCTCCAGGTGCTCGAAAATATCACGTTTGAATTCCCGATAGTTCACGTAATTCCCTCCTTCTCGGCTTTCCACTTTGCGAAAATATCCGATGCAATCTTTTTAGCGTATTCCTCGTCTGTGGCGTAAACACGGATGCGGTACTCGGATCTACGAAAATTTCCGGTAAGCTGTAGGACCGTATTCAGGTCTTCAGTAAACATCCAGGAATTCATCGTAGCTTCTATAACGTGCCCCTCTTTATCGATCCATACGGTATAGAGACGGCAATTCTCAAAATTCTTCGGCACCCCGATATAGAACTCCAGAATTCTGTGGTCTTTATACCATGTGCTTTTTCGGTTAGCAATTTCAACAGCTCTCTCGGCTTCTTCTTTGTTAAGGAACACACCGCATACTTCGTAGTCGCTGTACTCCCCGCAAACAATGACGTAGGCTTTCTGAGGTTCTGGTTCCTTAACCGGTTTCGCATCGGACTTAAAACGCCCATGTATTATTGTATCGTAGCATGCCTGGTGATGTTGTGTCGTATTCTTTTCCTCCATGATGCAATAACCGTGCTCAATATCAATAGCCCGATAATATACGCAATTCCCGCATATCTGATCCATTCTTCACACCTCCTTCACATCATCGCTTCGGCATTCGGGATTCGCGCAGAGAATATACGGGTCTTCATTCATCCCGTAGCCTGAGAACTTGTTTTGATGCGGAAGACACTTCCAGGTGCATCCACAGCGGTTGCAGTGGTAGGTTTTGCGCTTATCATGGAGTCTGTCATATGCCTCCATTTGAGCTGTACTTCCAGGATTGATGATCTCCATGCCGGCTTCATATCCTTTTTTAGCAAGAACTTTCTCGCCGATTAACATGTAATCAACTATCTTCTTTTCCTCGGGAGATTTGACTTTTTCACTCATCATACACCCTCCAGTCTTCTGCAAAAATATTCGAGACGGTAAGCTCCCGAACGTAAAACTCATGCCGGTTTCCGCTTCTGTCAAGCTTCGACAGTTTCATTCGAGGGATCCCAGCTTCAAATATAACACGCAGATACGTCCCATCCTTCCAGCATTCACGGCAGACTTTCTTCCCGTCATACTGCATGGCTTCCAGTGCCTCGGTAAATGTCATTTCGGGGCCTCCTCTCAAACTTCCATGCCAGGAGCATCAGCAGTAATAATCCACGAATAAGGCAGATGATCAATGAACTCCATGAACTCGTCCGCCCACTCATCAAGCTTGTGGTTCTTACGGAACTTACGGATGTTAGCGAGCACCTCATAGCTCATCATGATGGTTGCACGCTGGTTGTAGCAGTCAGGGTTAAGCTGGATAAGCTGCCACCAGCAATGTTTTGCTAGACCGGTTTCCTTGCGCTCAATAGCCATGAGATATTCGTTACGCCAGTAGTTGAGGGCCTGGATGGTCAGCCTGTGAATATCCATGGATGTGAAATCCGCCTTTACATACGGCCCATCATCAACATACTCCGCACAAATATCATAGTCATCCAGATGCTCATTAGAGAAGTCATCGATCGTGAACTCCCGCTCAGCGATCTTATGCATAGTACTACAGGAGTTTCTCTCACGCCCAAAGCGATAGGTGTCAAACTCTTTCCACCAATAAAGCGGTGCAGTAATATCCACCCAGACAACGATCTGTCTGCGGTACTTAGCGTGCACAGGGCCGCCCTTGTTGAGCTTCAGCATCAGCTCCTTGTCATTAGGACCGATGATGTAGCCTGGATCGTAACTCCACTCATCACCGCACAGACCAGGATGTGAGTCCGATTTAGCCCAGCTGTTCTTCGGGTTTCTCATACCTCTAATTGCTGCTTCGAATCCAGCAACAGAGACGTTTTCGAATTTGATCATTCTTTTTCCTCCTCAAGCGTTTTCAGTTCTTCTTGTGCTCTGTCAAGATTTTCTTGGATAGCCTTCATCTTATCGGCTATCTTGTTTTGTCTTCGGCATAAGCGTCTAACGTTTTCCCCATCCTCAGGAGTGGCATGCGCTTTAAGTAGAGCAAGGACCGCGCATATCAAACTGTAGTCCTCAAGAACATCGTCTAATTCGTCCTGATAGGTTTTTACCATCGTTTTCAGTATTTCAGCTTCACTTACATTCATACCTCGCATTAGAGAACCTCCTATTTAATCCGACAGCGCCTTCCAAAACGACTCGCACGCATCGTAATATACGGAGCCGACAGTATCCTCCTTTTGAACCTTTTGGATAGAACCTTCGACATATTCCTCACCACGATCGGCGAGGATGCTCTTAATCGTCTTAACCGCATGTTCGATCTCATAATCTGCGAGGCACTCTCCGGGGTAGAACTCTCTTGACTTGGTTTTTCCATCAGTGTCAATGAACTTGTAAATATAATATGTCATTGGTTAGCTCCTTTCTGGCATCTCACGCATCACAACTTCCTTCACAGTCGGGAAACCACAGCATTGACAGATAATGTCCGGGTCTCCGTTAGGTTCATGAGAGGTACCGAACGTGTTGGCACCATACTCACACTTCCACTCGGCACCACATCGCGAGCAGCGGAAGACTTTACGTTTGTCATGGAGCCGGTCCCACGCCTCGACCTTTTTAGGGTCCATTTCCTTAAGAAGTTCAACTCCTGGATTCATTTCGTTACCTCCTTAATTTCTTCCTCAAGCCAACGTTTGATACGCTCGGCCGAGCATTCGTTAATATCCGTAAGGCCTTCTGCAAATGGGCATCTCGCAAGTTGACAGCACTCGATATCCGGATTAGAATAATATCCAACCGCCCCGCAACAGGATGTTATTTCAGAAAGAAAGCTAGCAAACGTGTCCGCTGTCATGCTTTGCAAAATATCAATCCTGCGAAGCCTTTTAGGCTGTTCAAGCGGTACGCAGCATGGGGCTTGTTCTGTCATTTCGAATCCTCCTCATCGTACTCAGAGAACGCAAGAGGCACAAGTACTTTGTATCCCTGCTGTTCTTTCATTTTGTTGACACTATCTCTCAATGTGTCAGACGTCATCTTTGAGCACTTCGGCAACGTGAGATCAAAGCTCAAAAACACTTGATTACCTTTTGCATCGCTGCCGTTGCAGGATACTAAGAAACGTCTTTTCGGGATCTCCATTTCATCGAGTACATTCATTTCGAATCCTCCTCAAATCTTTTCATACGCCTTGCCACAGACAAAAGCTAGAATGCCAAATATAACGGCTGCCGCAAGCCCAAAAAGAAAGTATTTCAGTACTTCGACAAAGAGCCACACAAATAATCCTCCAGACAATGTAGCAGCGCAAAGTAATGCAAACACGGTGGTTGCGATCTCAAAGAAGCTCTCTAGTTTCTCTCCACGTTCTGTGAGACTGTTACTAATACAAGCATCAAACTCACAACCGCAGTCTTTACAGAGATATGTAGCGTCGCCATCTCCGTCGTAGCAGAACTCGGGATTGCGATTAAGTTCCTCTTCGATGTCCACGCAGTTTGTCCCGCAGCATTCCGGACACGGATAGACGACAATCTTTTCCGGTTCGACGTAGGTGCTGCCGTGTTTCACAACCTCATATTCGAGTTTCTCTTCCCTTACGTTCAAAATATCACCCTTCCTCCAGCATCTCAGTCATCAACGGCTTAGCTTCTGCCTCAAGCCATAGGCGTATGAAACGTCTTTTCGGGATCTCCATTTCATCGAGTACATTCATTTCGAATCCTCCTCTATCCTCGATTTAGCCTCCAGCAATGTCCTCATCAGCGAATCGATCCAGTATGCGTCGAACGCATGCTTGAAAGTGCCGTTCGACCTGTCAAAATATAAAGTCCCGTCATCCTCGACACCGATTGCAATCAATGGGCTCTCTCCTTCCCGTTTGATAATCATTACCGGGTGAACCGCGTCTTTTCTGTCTGGCATGAATATAATGTGGTGCTTCTCCCAGAGTTCTTTTAACGTGGAATTATCCCAATACTGGTCATATGCTGAGAAATACCAAGTGTCATCATTGGCACCTTTTGATACATATTGAAGCATTTTACCCTTCCTCCTTCTTCCTCAAAGGACACCAATCCATTCGAAGATCTGGATCATCTGTTAAAGGTGATTCCTCTGCCGTGCAGTATCTGTCGTATCCCCAGCCGTCCGGATCATAGTAGCCGCAAACATAAAACCTGCAGTCCGTGCAGCATTTGATTTCTGACGAAGAGAATTCAAGAATATAATCCATGCTTTATTCCCCCTTAATCGGCCACGCAAAACCAAAGTCTGTTCTCTTGATCTTGCAAACAGGCTCTCCGTCCTTCCAGAAGACGAACCCTTCGAAATGGTTCTCCTCAAGAGTTTTCTTAAGGTGTTCGAGAGTCAGAGGTTTTACAGAGGGATTAAACAGAATCGCTCCGTGCCGAGTGATGCAGTTTTCTTCGAGGTTATACGGATTGCCATTGATTCCAGGTCCCATTGCTTCAAAGGTTCCAGGTTTAAGATTGGTACTTACCGTGTCGTCATCATTTACTGTAACCACTGTGGCCGATGTAGGAAGTATCAGGCGAACGTTTTCAATAGTCTCCCCTTTAAACGCTGCCAAAATATACTTATCCGCAGGATCCGAAGCGTGAATAGCAACCCAGTGTGGCCAGTGACCAGTAATGGGATCCGGATCACAACAAGGGATGGCTCCTGCAGGCGGCTTCTTGCCTTTCTTTGCATCGTATCTTTTGTAAATCTTGCCGTCGATAACCGCAGTTGCTGTGCCATCGTACTTAATAGTCATCAAGACACCAGGCTTCATGTCAAGAATATCCTGGAACGATGGGTCTGTAAGCTTGTCAGAAATCCCGACAACTTTATGGTTTTCATACTGTCTTTCAAACAATGTAGGAATCTTTTTCATTTCTCGTCCTCCTCAATGGTTAATTTTGCAAATGCGGCTTCTGCTTGGGCTTTAGCGAAGTTCATCTCAAGCGTTGCTTTGTCAAGCTCTTTAGCCGCGTCATGCACACGATTAAGAGCATCCATGTATTCTTTCACAGTCGGGTTAAGAACGATGTCACTATCCATATAGCACCATCTTTCTTTGAACTGTTCGAACTCCTCGTCATACTTAGCCCTGTCGCCGCACCCACAGCATGCAGCTCGATCTCTTGGGGAGCACCGTTGGCAAGGCGAGACCCTATCATGAAAAAACTTCGTGTATTCATGGATGTACGCGAGTTCCTTATTGGTGATTGTCGTGGTTACTTTCATTAAATATCACCCTCCAATCATGTCCATACCCATTCCAGCAGCTACTGCGAACGGGATACTCCAGCCTTCATGTTTCTTCGCAACATGCGGATGCGATGCGTAGTAAGGCTGGTCCATCAGCAGAACATTGCTCGGCAGGTCTTTGTCGAATTTTCTTTCGATTCGAAGGATGCACGCGGGAGAACCAAAACAAGGACCAATGCCGTAGTAACTCCCAAGCGCTACACTTAGCCTTGTGGGTGTCAGGAACGCGGTGTCAACGTCGACTGTGATAAGGCGAATATCACTTTCAAGCGGGTGATGGGAGATCCCATGTTCCGACAGTGCCCCATCATCAATGAATTCCTGAAGTGTATCGTAGAACCGCCGGATGGTGTCTTCTTCCGGATTCACCAAATATCCAAGGGTGATTACTTTCCTACTCATTTTGTTCCTCCTTCATCCACCAGTCTTCCTCTTGGCCCAACCATTTCGCGATTCCTTCGATACAGATACGAAAAGCTGCTTTCGGATCGTTCATTCGTTCATGATGCTTTGCGCATACGTAGTCCGGTTCGGTATCCGGGTCGCTATAATAAGCACACATAGAGCAGTCAGGGTGGATCATGAACTTAGCAAACTGCTCGTTTGTCATTGCGTTTAGAGCTTCGCGATTTGTGCGCTTACTTTTTTGCTCAAAGTGCTCGCATGTCCACTGCCAATATTCATCAGGCAGCTCTTCGACCCTTACAAAATATCGAAGCTCGTCTGCGGTTGCTGAGCAGTTAAGGATCTTATGCATTATGGACTCCAGTGCAAGCTTACATCTGCCTGCAAGACCGTAATCGATATCGAAGTTTGCGCAGTCTTTACAATTAGGTTTCGGCATTATTCTTCTACCTCCTTCTCCTTGACGAAATGCGTGTTAACAAAGTTCGCGAACGTGCTTACGTTGAAGAACCCGTGAATGTGAGCACAGATTTCCCATAAGCATTTGAGCTCAAGATCTGTGAAACGTTCCGGCTGTAAACAAAGACGGAACAAAACTTCACCAACGGTAGCGTCCTCCGAAAGAAGTGGATCAATGCCCTTCTCAGGAGGAAGACATATGTCAGACAGATTCACTTTTTCTCCCATTTTGTTCCTCCAATTCCTTAATCTGCTTTTCATACCGAGAAATATCATCTTCAAGCGCGGACTTAACTGCTCTAAGTCTGTCACGCTTTCTTTTGAGAATCGTGTCAACGGTAAGGTTGTTGAGACAGTTTTCGTTTAGAAGGACCAGTATGGCTTCAACCTCCACAAGATCCTCCTCCACTACTTCCAAGCGATCTTTAGTATCGATCATCTGGAGTCTCAGTAACGTTGCGACGTCGAGCTCGGGTATTACCTTACGACTCATTTAAATTCCTCCTTATCCCCATTTCACGATGAAATCGTTATCGTTTGGCAGTGATGGATACAACAGGCGAACAGTATACCCAAGATCCCCTAATTCTTCAGCGATCTCATTAAATGGTATCTTTGGGTCATCGCTGCGAAAATGAAACTCAAAGGAACTTTCTCCGTTTTGTATAGCCTTGTTAATTCCTTTGTAAATCTTTTCCCAGCTTGGATTCCGAATCTGTTTTCTCAAGAACTTCGCATCATCAGCAGTTGGGAGACTATCCTGAAGCGACAACAGCTGCTGACTTGGCTGAAGGTTCTCTATAAGCTTCTGTTTCTTGCGTTCTGCAAACCGATCAATGGCAAATATAATGTGAAGAAGTGAAGAAACAATAAGCGCAGTAGCAAGCATCAGTTCCATCAGTGTTCCTCCTCATTCAACTTTTTAGCTTCACGCCTAATTTTCTGCCATTTAGGATTCGTGAATAACTCGCTGGCTAAGTATAGAATGACTTTTTGTTCAAGCCCCGTTAAATGCGGTAACAGCTTACTTATGTCATCCTGCGTCTCAAGTTTGTTTTGTCTCCCATTAATATAATTGTCAAAGATGATCTCGAGCAGCATCCTCTTGACTTTAGGGAGAGACTCAATAACTTCGCCAACGGTTAGACTATTGGCATCTTTCCCAAGCTTCTCAGCAAGCTCCATATCCGAGCGATCACTTACATCCATTTTGTACCTCCTATCTAACGACATCGTCTCACACGGTTCAACGATAAAAATATGAGCCTCTGAACTGTACGCTCAAAAGGCTCCAAATCAAATAAATTCCTTTGAAAGGGACTGGTCGATTAGGACCATTATAGAGACTGAAAATGCTGGAATATAAAAGGGATAGAGGCCGAAACCTCAAATCCCAGTGACGCTATCAATCTTATACTGAGTTGCGTCAATGCCCAGTAACCTGTAGAACTCCTCAAGTGAGGGTCCCATTTCTTCCGCTTTTGTAATGTTCACGATCTCGCGGTAACGCTCCAGTGCCTCTTTCATGCGCTCATGTACCGATATAATTTCGCGAATTCGAGAGTGAAAACACGTATTCATCCACGGCTCATAGAACAGCATCGATGGTACATACGTCCTGTACTCTTCGATAATCCTCTGAACGTGAACTCGTCTAGTAATTTCCTCTGCGATTTGCGCGATTTCTTCTTTAGTGCGCATAGATATCACCTCCATTAGAGGGACTGAAAAAGGTAGAGGCCCGGTTAAGGCCTCTTAAACACCTTTTTCAATGATTCACACTTAAAGTAGTCGATTAACGTTTTATCATTGATGATCGCGATTGCTGCCTTGTATTCTGCTGCATCCCTGCCTTTCGGAATCACATCCAACATCTTGGTTTTCCAGAAACTGCCGATTGCGCTGTTTCCCATTACCGCTTCCACGACATCTCCATAAGAAATATCATTCACGGCACTCGAAACAGTGCTTTCGGTCTGAATCGCCACAGATGCCGACGCCAGTCCTTCAAGAATAGATGCCACAAGATTCATTGCTTTCATCATTCTACCTCCTCTTAAAATATAAATCATTTAGCAGCTTCATTGCTGCACTATAGGAGCTGAAAAAAAAAACATAAAGGGTAGAGCCCCTGAGATTTCTCCCAAGGGCTCATAATCATCTGACTTCAAGCTCATGAATCTCCCAACAATGGCTTCCATTCTTCCAGTAGAGCCAGTATCTTCCGTCTTTGCACTCTTCGCGGAACTCCATCTTTCCGGTGTGATCGATCTCAGCCTTATCCATTCCGATAAGGTCTTTGATCGCGTTCACAGCCTTCTGACGGGTGTCAAACGCGAGTTTATGTGCATCGCGAAGCTTTTTAGCTCCATCGAATGTATAACCCTCATTAATAATATAGATTTTCATAATATACCTCCTTCAGTCCGGGAGAGCCCCTTTGCTCTCCTCTTCATTATAGGAGTGGAAATTCTTGGAGCTGAAAATCTAGAGCCCCTGAGATTTCTCCCAAGGGCTCCGAGAAGTCACCACGTCAGTTCCTTCTCCAAAATAACAGCATAAAAGTCTCCCAGTCCGTGTTTAGACCTTTCGACATAGACCTCTTTCCAATAAGGCTTCGTGCCCCATCCAGATTGCCTTCGCACAACGACGTTCTTTTTCTTGTAGCCGCGATCGTGGATCTCCTTTTCAGCAGCCTTCTTGCTGCCGTAAAAGCCTGCCCACTCCTCGCCGACTCCATTAAAAGAGCTCGTCGCAGGATCGAAGTACGCATCATAGATGATGTACACCTTCCTCTTCAAAACCTTGTCCAAAAGTCTAATGATCTTTTCTTTCATAAGACCACACTCCTTTCTGGCTTTATGCCATTATAAGGGCTGAAAAATATAAGGCACTGACTGTGGAGTCGAACTCACTATCTCAGTGCGGTTTCCCGTATTGGACACGTAGCCGTACAGCGCGTCCCACTGCGCATTACAATGTATACGGATTTTCCGTAATGCTATAACAGTGCCTCGTTATAGGAGCTGAAAAATATAAAGGGTAGAACCCCTGAGATTTCTCCCAAGGGCTCATGGTAGTTACTGAAGTTCAGTTTCGATAATCTCCCAACAATGGGAGCACCTGCTTCCACACGATATCCAGTACAGCCAGAATCTGGTTACGCCAGGCTGCTCACCAGTCTTCACTTCTTCCGTAAACTCGTGCCGCTCGCTCCAGTCAATTTGTTTCTTATCTTTCTCGATAAGTTCCCTGACTTTAGCAAGTGCCTTGTCATACGTAGAATATGCTTTGGCGTAAGCCTGATACAGCGTATCTCCTCCAGTCCAGCCGTACGTCTGATTGATCATGTATACCTTCATTTTCAAACTCCTTTCAGTCTGGGAGAGCCCCTTTACTCTCCTCTTCATTATAAGGGCTGAAAATATAAGAGCCGAGAGGCCCTGATTACTCAGGAACCTCTTCCAGCTCTTCAGTTCTTGTAAATTCCTTTATGTCCACCTCAAAACCGTTGTCGCTGTGATTAACAGTTTCATCAACCCAGAGGCCAACGATCCGTTCCAGAAACATCCGTACGCTGCACCGGCTGTCGTTAATCAGTTTGATCCGAAGTTTCGCGATTGCGGCTTCCTTAGCCGTAATGCAGTCACTTCGATTATCTGATTTAATGAACAGCACCAGCGCTGCGTCATAGATTTTTTCTGCTCTTTTCAGTTCGCCCAAAAGCTGATCACTGTCGATCACTCTGTACGTTTTTTCTACAGTAAACATAATACTTTACCTTCCTTTCTGGTCTATTGACCATTATAGGAACGGAAAAATATAAGAGGCTGATAGCCTCGGATTATTCCGAAGCTAACAGCATCCGCGCCGTTTCTTCAACGGTCGCAACTACAAATGGGATACCTTGCTTTTCCGCTTCAAGCCTGGCTTGCGCATCGTTTCTCTCAACGATCAGCTCCGCAATTCGCCGATAATACGCTGCCTGAAGTTCATCGAACTCAGCCAACGTTTCAGCGTTGTAAAAGCTGTCATCAGAGACTGCGTTGTCCAGATCCTTTATGATTTCTTCTAACGGTCTAGCCATGTTATCACCTCCATTATAGGAACGGAAAAACTTAAACTTTATTGCGCAAAAATATACAGTCTGAACATAGAGCTCTAGATTTCTCTAGAGCCCTAAGCTCGTCAGAAGAATCCCCTGTTCGCCATCAGCTTATCCAGCTGAGCGATAGAGAATCCATTTCCAGTTGCAACAGTGATGCTGCAGCTGGTCATTGCTTTGATCTGCAGACCAATGGTCTCAAGATCTTCAATGACCTGCCACACATTCAGTGTTCCTGCATTGAAATATGTTTTCATAATCGTACCTCCTTATAATAGTCAATGGTTTTAGGTTCCATCTTCTTCATTATAAGGACTGAAAAACTTGGAACATTTTTAACTCATTTTAAGAATGTCATTCATCACCGAATCAAGATCGTGGTTCTGAGAAAGGATCGCAGTATACGCGTCACGAATGACGGAATACTTCTCGATGCAAACCTTCAGGTAATGAATATAATCCTGGATAATGAGAATCTGCCGCTTGTCGTCATTAGATTTGGCCTCCTCGAGTCTCTCATAAGAGGTTTCGAGTCCATGCTCAGCCGTCTCAAGGAGCTTCTCAGTTTTCTCGATAGCCTCCTCAATACCCTTGTTCTGGGAGCCGACCATCATCTTCAGTACCACCGCGAGATCCATCTTAACTTCCATTTAAATTACCTCCTTAAAAATATAGAGCTTAGAGCCCCTGAGATTTCTCCCAGGAGCCCTATTGCTGCTTTCATCCTACGTTAGACTCTCCTTCTTCGGAAAGAATAACGTTGCTCAACGCCGTCAAATACTCTTTCTCCTCGATGATCAGCTTGATGAAAGTGTTGTTGCCAGGGATTGTCCATTCAGAACAATGCCCCTCAGCAATCACCTTTCCATCTTTTCTGATCTGCGCATAATTGAGTTTTGAATTGTCAAACATATTATACCTCCTTAAAGTTAGCCAGGCCGTAGTACCTGTGCATTATAGCGACTGAATTTTTTGCATGTGC
>JAEIGA010007460.1_pt1 | contig 16621 bp, 21 predicted proteins | sample 9270691 | NCBI WGS metagenome assembly JAEIGA01 (sample SAMN17057246, study PRJNA624740) | gut metagenome | biome: biome; isolation source: fecal sample | host: Bos grunniens | place: China: Xizang | collected 2019
CCTACGAGATTCTTGCGGGCGAGCCCTTCCGCTACGATGCGCTACGCTCGTTCCATTTACTCACCTTTGCGACCTTGATGTCGTGCAATAAGGAGAGCTTCCGCCTCTCGTTTGACGAGTATTCGGAGTGGCTCTATGAGCACCCGGCCGAGGAGATGGCTATGTCGCAGGCTATCAACGATGAGTGTCTGCGCCGTGAATCCTTACGCGAGGTGGATAAAAAAAAAGAGTAAAAGGTAAGCCAATGTCAGCGCGTGAGCTCTACGCGCTGATTGTCGGTGAGGCAGGTATCGACCCGCGATATTTCCTGCACGAAATGTCATCGGACGAGGCGGCGGATTTCCTTGAGGGGTATCGTCGCCGTCCGCGTCAGGCGTGGGAGTGCGCTCGCGAGGGGTGGATGTTGCAGATTATGAATCCCGAAGGTCGGGAGAAGACGGAGATATTCCCATTCGCGTGGGACGAGAAACCCAAGAAAAAACGAGTAACAAAGAAGCAGCGTGATGCTCTGCGCCGTAAGGCGGAGGCTATTGCGGCGGCAATGAAACAGGTGAAAAATGGCGAGTAAAACAGTTACGGCGGCGGTCAAGGTCTCCATCGAAAGCAAGGAGTATAAGGCTACGATGCGTGAGATAAACCGCGAGAACAAAGAGTTCAAGAAACAGCAGAAGGAGGCTATGAAGCAGGCGAAGCTCTCTGCCGAGGAGGGCTTTGGGGGCGTTATTGCTTTGGCGAAGAAGATGGCACCAGCTATATCTGCAGGTGCGGCTGCGCTAAAGGTAGCCAATACCGCAATGCTGGAGAATCAACGCTACACCGATGAGTGGGGGCGCATTACCGAATCTGCAAGAGCTTCGTATGAGAGCTTTGTTGATTCGTTGGTAAATGGCGATTTCTCTGGTTTCTTTACTCGTATGAATGACGTTATCGATGCTGCGCGAAAGGCCTACGATGCTCTCGATACGCTTGGTACGACCAATATCTTCAGTGACACTGGCCTCGCGAAAATAAACCTTGACATCGCCAAATACAAGTCTATTCTCCGATTGGGCCAAGGCTCACCCGAGGAGCTCGCGGCAACCCGTAAGAGTTATGAGGAGGCTCTGCAGAAGATGCAGGATATATCTCTCGATAAGGCATCGGCTAACATCGGAGCTTTCGGTGCGCGCCTCGCGGAATACGTCACAAGCAAAGGTTTTTCAGTCTCGTCAGCCGATTTTCTCACTACCGATGCCGCGGGACGTAATCAGATGAAGGGTGGCTCGCTGTATGAGAAATACTACAAGGACCTTGCGACATACCTTGATTGGGATGCAAGGTATAAGGCGGAGGCTGAACGTAGAAAATGGGTTACAGAGGTTGACGCATCGGGTAGGGTTGTATCTCGAACAAAGGGTAAAGGAGAGTGGAGCGATGCGGCATTTGAGGAGGCTCGCGCCTTTATGGAGTTGTCGGACGACAAACTCAAGGAGCTGTTCGGCTACTTAAAGCAGGCGTGGGCAGACCAAGCCTCGGTGTATAATGCGATGACTCAATCGGCTCGTTATATGAATGGTGGTACGTCAAAAGGTGGTGCAGGTGGTAGCGCTACCACTGCCAAAATAGTCTACAAAGAAGGTAGTATAGGCTGGTGGGAGGAAGAGCGTGGTAAGTTGGCGCAAGAATTAAGAGAGGCTACAACAGACTTGGCTCGTCAGGAACTGCAGGCAAGAATAGACGAAGTAGATGCGATGCTTAAAAATATTAAAGAGGTTGGCACAGCTCGCACAGTTGCAGAAGTTTTAGAAGGCAGGGGTATTGGTTTGCAGGGTCTTGACTCTATCAGCAAGCTCAAAACCACCAATCTCAAGCCTATGGACGTGACTATCCCCACCGAGCAGACCGACGCTAACAAAGACCTTGCAGAGTCGGGCGAAACAGCCGCCGAGGGTATTATGCTCGTTAGCGACACTCTCCAGCAGTTGGGTATTATGTCTAACGTAGCGGATGAAGGTCTGCGCACCACACTGCGTGTGGTTGGCCAATTCTTGAGTATGATTGGCGGTTTCATTGGCGGTCCTGTGGGGCAGGGTATCTCGGCTGTTGGCTCGCTCGTCGGCTCATTCTCGGGAGGCGGTATCGTCGGCGGAACATCGTACACGGGCGACCGCCTTACGGCTCGCGTAAACTCGGGTGAGATGATTCTTAACGCCACACAACAGCGTAGTCTATTCCAGATGCTCAACGGTGGCGGCTCAACGGGCGGCGGTAGCTCCGTTGTGCGTGGCGAGGACATTTATGTAGCTCTACGAAACTATGGTCGAAGAACAGGTAAAATACATCTACCATAATGGAAGAGATTAAGCAATATGCTCACTACGAGCGGTATTTTTTCCCAATCAACTCGCTGCCGAATCATAAAGGCGAGGTCTTTAACTATCGCGTCAGTCTGCGCCAGCGTATGAGGATTAGCGACGCTCTCGCGCATCCGCCAATCGTAGTGGAGCTGGAGGGTGGTCCGTCGCCTTTCGTTATCTCGGTGCAGAACGACAACGATCCGCTGATGCCTATTCGCACATCGAGTGCGCGCATCTCGTTCGTTGATGACATCGACTTGGGCGAGTTGTTGCCGAGCGATGCAAAGGAGTGGAAGGTGGTACTCACACGCCTGAACGACTCGGTAGATGTATTCACGGGATATCTTACCGCCGAGGTGTACACCCAGCCTGCCGTTGCCGGGCCGAATATCGTTACCATCAACGCCGCATCGCCTATGGTGCCAACGTGCGCCACAACGATGTTGCTGCAGGGTGTCGGTATGATAACCATCGGTGAGTTGCTGACAAGGGTTGTAGGCGTAACCGATGACATTCATACAGTGTATATGCCGGCAATGTTCTCGCTAAAGGATAGCGCAGACGCGGCGGATTACGTCGACATCTTGAATTGGAAATTCCCCAGCTCCCCGTATGCGCGTGATGTGAATACACTCACGCCCGTTGAGGATAAATACAGCCCCTACAGCGAGCCTTTGATGGCTATATGCACGTTGTTCGGCTGGTCTATGGTTGATATCGGTGACGGTGCGTTGTACTTCACATCGCCGGCGTTTACGGGCAGGTATATGTCTATTCCTGTGGACTCGTTGATGGGTGGTGATTGCACGCTCGTAGAGCCTACGGTTGAGGATATGAGCGTACTTGTCCGTACAGACAACGCCGACACTGTAGAGATTCAGCAGGGTTATCGTGCGGCCACGCTGACCGTCAGCGCAAAGTCGCAGGAGATATCTCTGCCATCGTTAGAGGGAAGCGTTGTAGAGCAGGAGTTCTCACGCGAGACAGTAGGCGCATATACTTATACTGGCGGTTTTCAGTCGTTCACAGCTGAGTGCGCTGGCATACGAGCCGTTATCCGCGATAGCCGAATTTCTATGCCTAAATATTATTTAGTTCTTGATAGCGCGGGAATCCCCGAGTGGCGCACTATCGCCACGGAGGAGGAGGCTTTGATACGCGAGGGGTCGGTGGGTGCATATTACCGCAAGATAGATTGGGCGAATCCCGATACGTTAAAACCCGATGCGGAACAACCAAAGCGTGGCTGGAAGTTCGAGGAGGTTCTGATGATTATAGACGCCGCATCTTATACTTCAAACGTGGACGACAAGGTGTATAATGTCCGCTTGCCTGACGATTATCACATCTTCCGTGCGTACATTGAGGGAGCTTTTATCCCGCGGGGTGCGGTAGTGATAGATTTCTCGATGATGGCGTCGCCTTTCGATGGCTTCTATATGGTTGAGGATAACGTCTACGAGGGCGGTAATATCGAATCGTCTGCTGCGGACTTATCGGAGTATGGCACAATCCAGCAAATAGATTCTTCATTTTGGGGTACCGAGAAGAAGCTACGATTCTCACTCAAGATAGCCGACCTATATTACAATGGCTCGGCGTGGGTTAAGGACTTCGCAATATTCGAGATTCCCGTAGATGTAGGCAAGGCTGTGTGGCACCCGCTCGCATCGAATAAGACTGTCGACCTATTATATGAGGGTGATAGCGGTTACTACATTCCCATCATCGAGCCGATGTCGGGTGATGTGGAGATGTGCATCTATCCGTCATTCTATCCATTTTCGGGAACGTCGTTATATCGCGGAGTAAAGATAAGAAGTTTCTTAAAAGATTTATCGTTGTCGTTCGCAGAGCCTATCGAGAATCGCATCGAGAATACCAATGACTCAACCTTTGTGCGCGACTTTGGCAAGGCGTACGCCGAGAAGATAGAGAAGTCGCTTTTGCTTCACTCAAAAGTGAATGTTGCGGAGCAGGCGACGGTGCTATATGATAGCGATAGCGATATGATAGACGCCGTTTATTGCACCTCGGTTGTTGAGGCGAAGAAGCCCGAGCAACACCTTCTCGATGAATACCAGCGTGTATACGGCCGCGCAATGCGCCGATGGCGTCGCGGAACGTGGATGCGCAATTTATTGCCAACTACAGTATTTCTTCGCGAAGGTGCACTATTGGCGACTACGGGTTACACGGCCGACGTTGAGGAGAATGTGGTTGAGGTTTATTTGAGTGATGTGAAATCAGTAAAAATTACGAGAAATGTCAAGTAAGAGAGTGCGCGGAGAGCAGCTATATATGTTTATGGGCGACAACTTCACGCCTGTAGGTTGCTCGACGGATTGTTCGTTGAACGCTTCGGTAGATACTATCGAGGTGTCAGCCGATGGCGCGTGGCGTTGTTTTCGCGCAGGGAAAAAGTCGTGGTCGATGGATTGTTCGGGCTTCTACCTCGAAGACTCTACGCTCCCGACTAACTTTTTGCAGGGCGTTAAGGCTGTTGGCACAACCGTGCGCGTGGCTATGACCGTACTCGCAAGCGAGCTGGTGGCGGCGGGGTTGGATATCACCACCCTCACGCCCGACGCATCGCATACAATCGTCGGCGACGCAATAATCACCGACTGCGACTACGACGGACAGCGTAGTGGCTTGGCTACTTATTCTATAGCCTTTCAGGGCTCGGGCGAATTAAGTAAACTGTAGTAGTATGAAAAGAGTCAAAGGACGACAGCTATATGTTTTCGCCGACGGCTATCCGATAATCTGCTCTACGGATTGTAACTTATCCATCTCGGCGAGCACTCTCGAAACATCGTCAGCCAAAGGTGCTCGGCGATTCCGCGCAGGAAAAAAGTCGTGGTCGATGAATTGCGCGGGCTTTTATGTGAAAAGTGCGGCTATTCCTGCTAACATAGTGCAGGGTGTGCTCGCCGTCGGCTCAACTGTGCGCGTGGCTATGACCGCGCTTGCGCGAGAGTTTGCAGATGCGGGCATCGACATCGCCACTATATCACCTGACGCTACGCACACAATCGTCGGCGAGGCGATAATTACCAGTTGCCAATACGTCGGCAGACGTAGCGGCTTGGCTACTTATTCTATAGCCTTTCAGGGCTCGGGCAAGATTGCCCCACCCAACGCAGTGTCTGCTGGGTTTCCTTATGCGTTGCCTGTTATTTTTTAGGCAACCATTTTTTTTATTTCCTCCCTATAAATAAAAGTCGTTTTATGAAATTAGAGGATCTTGAAGTGAAGATAGAGGATGGTGGCTCAACGCCTCGAGGCCGAGTGTCGGCGACAGAGTGGAACACTCTTGTTGAGGGCGTCAAGGAGCTCGCGTCGGACGCAAAGCCGATAACGGTATCGGGCGAAGTATCGGGCGTGGGTAACTACGATCACACCGAGAGGTGGAAGATCGCTACGATGTCGGCATACACCCGTGCACACGTTGTGTTGAGGGCTGTGACAGATGTTGTTTACTCATCATCGGATAACGCCGAGCACACATTCGTTGACGTGTATAAATATGACGCAGGATCCGTCGCTAACGGAGGTTTCTTATTTGAGTTACGCGGTAATGTCGGCGACACTATCTCTGCGGGCACAATCATCTACGAGGGTGATTACCTATTCACTGCCACCTCCGATGTATATGTCCGCGGTCGTTTCTCTGGCGTCGTAAGTCTTACCCTTGAATATGGCGGCGGATTCAACGCCGAGGGCGCATATAATGAGCTCAACGAAAAGGTGCAGTCGTTAGAGGAAAAGGTTGGCGAGTCTTCAGTGATATCGCAGTATAGAGAGCAGATTGCGCGAGCTCTGCAACTGGGCTATGTCGAGAGCCGCTCCGCTTCGATGTGGCCGATTCGTCCGCTTGTATTTATGCACATTTCGGATACCCACAAGGCCACCCACAACACCCGCGCATTTGAGGTGCTGAATTATCTTGGCTCAAAAGGCCACGTTCAGTTCTTGATGCACACGGGCGACATTCTCGAAGATCCCAAGAGCGCATCGCAGAGCCGTTGGGCTGGTATTGTAGCCTCGGCGCAGTACCCCGTAATGCTCACGGCAGGTAATCACGATGTGGGCAACTGGGCGACCGCTTCGGGCCAATATACCACCGACGCGCAGTTCTACAATGCGTTTATCGCCCCCGTGCGTGATATTTGGGGTCTAAAGTCGGACGGTGGTGGTACTCCGCACATCAACGGCAAGAATTATTATTTTAAAGATTTCACCGAGCAAAAGGTGCGTTACATTGTCGTATATGAATATGAGTTACCCGAGCAGTTCGATATTGACGGCTCTACTCTCTTGGCTGGCCGTGGAGCACGCTGGATTAGCCAAGCGCAGGCGGATTGGTTCGTAGAGGCTCTGCGCACAACGCCCGATGGCTACGGCGTAATCGTATCAAAGCACGCGCCCGATGGCAAGCGAGGTGAAGATGATAACCCTTTTAACTCGCCCTACCTTAAAGGCAAGGAGCATCAGCAGTCATATCAGTATTATGGCGGGGCGGCATATACCACATTCTTTGCGGATGTAGTGCAGGCGTTTATTGACAAGGAAACACTCTCGAAGACTATTCAGCAGTCAGCGGGAACTATCACGGGGAGCGTAACCATTAACGCAGATTTCACAGATGTATATAACCGCGAGTTTATCTGCTACGTTACAGGCCACACCCACGCTGATGGCATTAACTTCTTGGCAGATTATCCCAAGCAGTTGGACTTGAACATTAACTGCGACAATACACACTACCAGCATTATAGCAATCTTCAGCTTATTGAGGGAACGATGGCCGAGGATGCGGTAAACGTTTACTCAATCGACAGAAATAACGGTGTTATTCACGTTGTGCGCATCGGTGGGGAGTATTCGGCCAATGGTGGCAGACGCGATATTTTGACAATTAGATATAAGTAGTATGAATTTTATAACAAAAAAAATGAGATAATATGGCAAATATCACATTTAACAAAGATGGCGACAAGTACGTTGCCACATTCACAGCAGTAGCGGACTTCAATATTCACATCGAGCAGAAGGGGGGCATTGTGGATATGCTCCAATCATCTGTCGAGGACTCTGAATATGACTACGTGAAGGCTCTCAACATCAGTAAGTTTGACGAGGTGATAGATGTAGACTGTACGGCTCTCATATATCCCAAGTATATCAAGCTGGTGAGCAAGGTTAAGCCTACGAAGGCTGTTGTAACGTATAATCAGCAGGCATAGTATGGCGATGATTCAGTTAAATGCGCTACGACTCAATGCCGTAGATGCGAATATTATAGCACTTGACGGCGTGCGCAGGCGTGGCTCACACGCTGGCGCACCTCCCGTTGTGCCTGATGTGCCTGACGTTCCCGAGGAGCCTGATGTGCCGACTAACCCCGATGTGGACGAGAACGGCTATATCATCTTCGAGGATGCAGAGGTAGCGCGTATATGCGCGGAGAGCTGGGGTGAAGGAAAAGGCCTCACGCTCCAGCAGGCGACAGAGGTAACGAGCATCGGCACTGTGTTTAACAATAATACTTCAATAACATCGTTTAATGAGTTTGATAAGTTTACAGGGGTTACATCCCTCGGGGGCAGCGACAACTTTACAACCGCAGGTACAGTGGGAGCTTTCTACGGCTGCACCGCGCTTCGCACCATTAAATTTCCTTCATCATTGACCGCCATCAATGGTGGAGCGTTGGCTGACACTTCCGCGTTAGAAGTAGATGTCTCTATTCCAAATTTGGCAACTCTTGGAAACAACGCCTTTCGCGCAAGCGGTATTAGGCGAGTGTTAAATCTTGGCCGTGTGTCGGCCATCGGTAAATATGGAACATTATCTTATGGAGGTGAGGGTGTTTTCTATGGCTGCCCCAATCTTGAGGTGTTGATACTTCCAGCAACGACCGCTTCGATTCCTGCCGCAACTTTCTATAATTGTGTGGCAATGGAGGTCGCGATAGTCTTAGCGGATGTCCCGCCCTCTTTGGGTAATTACGCATTTAACAGCACGGGTAATTACCCAATCTACGTTCCCGATGCGAGCGTAGCCGCCTATCGTGAGGCGAGTGGCTGGAGTGCCTACGCGAGTCGCATCTTCCCGATTTCGCAGTTGTCGAGCGACAACCCCGACCTATACAACGAGATTAAGGAATATTTGTAAAACTTTTGAAAATATGAAAATAGAAAATGTCATAACTACAAAAATCACCGCAGATGAGGGTATGCTCCTCCGTCGCAAGAGCGATGGCTTGGTGGTGGGCGATTCAATCCCCCTCGGCTACAACTACTATGAGGCTGGCCTCGGCTTGCCCGAAAAACATTGGGAAACACCCGAAGATTACGAGGAGTTTCCGAAGCCCGAAGATTACGAGGCGTTTAATCCGATAGACCACGACCGCAGATTGACACACACCGCGCGTCTGCTGGAGGAGGAGAAGCAGAACTTCAAGAATCTCGCTCTCACCCCCGTGCAGATGATTACCCACCGCGCTTTTGCACCCAAATGGGGTGAGGACATCAAGGAGGGTGAAGCTGTCGGAAAAGGCGACAAGTTCACCTATGAGGGTAAGCTCTATGCGGTATTGCAAGACCACACCGTGTTGGCCGTTAATGCGCCCAGCATTGCCACAGCATCGTTGTATGTAGAGGTAACACCCGACTACACCGAGGAGGGCGAGGAGTATGGCACTTTGGAGAATCCTATCCCATACAGCGGCAATATGATTCTCGAAAATGGTAAGCACTACTCACAGGATGGCGTTGTATATCTCTGCACACGAGATACGGGCATTGCTGTATATCAGCCGTTATCGGCTCTTGTTGGGCTATATGTAGAGAAGGTGTAGTATGCAGGAACGTAACGTTATAAGCGCAACGGCTTCAATGGCTCTTATGCCCTTCGTGGACTTCTATCAAAAGCTCACTCCGTTTATTATCTTGGCTATCGTGCTAATCATAGCCGATAGCCGCTTCGGAGTGGAGGCTGCACAGAAGCGCGGTGAGGTTATACGACAGAGTCGCAAGTGGCGCAGAGCAATCAATAAGCTCGTGGACTATATCTGTTGGATAAGTCTTGCGGGGGTGTTCAGCAACGCATATAGCGAGGTGCTGGGTATTCCGATGTTGTCGGGTATAGTTCTGCTCATAGTCTATGCTATTGAGATTGTGAGCTGCTTTAACAACTATTTCGAGTTCAAAGGCATTAACCTCCGATTATCGTTCAGCGCGATATTCTCGCATTGGTTTGAGAAGGTAAGCAAGAGCAACAAGGATATTATCGAGAGAAACGATGACACGAAGTGAGATTTTAGCGGAAATTCGCAAGTTCTTCGATATTGAGGAGCTTGTATGTAAGCACACCCTCGCCAAGTGGGGAGATCGTGCGTGGCAGTTTCTTGATACAGATTTCCTGCACGCTCTGCTCGTTATCCGCAGGGATATACTCCAACGACCTATGTTCTGCAATGGCTATGGCAAGTATCAGCGAGGTTTGAGGTGTAATATCTGCCCGTTGGTAGCCGAAAAGGATTCGGTGTATCTTTCTTCTCATATCCTCGGCAAAGCGGGAGACTTTACGGTTACAGGTATGACCGCAAAGGAGGCAAGAGCGAAGATTAAGGAGTTCGCTCACCGCTTGCCCTGCAATATCCGCTTGGAGGGTGGTGTGGATTGGCTACATATCGACACCCTACCGCAGGAAGGAGTGAGCGATAAGGTGTATGTATTTTATGTCTGACGTATGAATCCCGTATTATTTTCAAGCAAAAGCGAGGTGTGGGCTACACCGCAGGACTTCTTCGACAGACTGAACGAGGAGTTCCGATTTACGCTCGATCCGTGCGCTTTGCCCGAGAACGCCAAGTGTAAGAGGTTTTACACACCCGAGCAAGATGGCCTCGCGCAATCGTGGGGGGGGAGTGTGTTTTCTGCAACCCGCCATACGGCAAAAGTATCTATTCGTGGGTGCTAAAATGCTATTACGAAGCGGCCAAGCCAAACACTACGGTCGTGGCTCTCTTACCAGCTCGGACGGACACGAAGTGGTTTCACGAATACATCTACGGCAAGGCGAAAGAGATTCGTTTCGTCAAGGGTAGGCTCAAGTTTGGCGGTAGCGCTAACTCTGCTCCATTTCCCTCTATGGTAGTAGTATTTTAATAAAATTGAAGGTTATATGAAAACCTTATATAAAGTGAAGTGTGTGTATGCGATGATTCTTGCCGTGCTTCTTTCGGGTTGTGCGGCAAGGCGCGTCGCAGGTGTAACCTCACAGGATAGCGTGAGGGTGGAGGTTGTCGAGCGCGTGGAATACATTACCGATACTATCGAGGTCGCTATACCCTATGAGCGAGAGAGCGTGGTACGTGATACAACCTCACACCTCGAGAACGCTTATGCGAAAAGTGATGCGGCCATTCTCCCCGATGGGCGTTTGTCGCACTCTCTCGAAACGATACCGCAACTACGGCCGTTCTCTTTCGAGAAGCCTATACTCCGCAGGGATTCTATTGTCTATCGCAACTTCTACCGCGAGGAGGTCGTGGAGGTTGAGCGCGACCTTTCGTGGTGGCAAGAAACGCAAATAAGAGCATTTTGGGCGATGTTATTCATTCTCTGCATCATCATACTTTGGAAGCTACTTCGCTCGAAAATTAGCGCGTTTTTCAAGTCTTTTATGTAGCCTTGTTCTATGGTTGCATCTTTCCTATTTCTTCACATTCATTGGGCGGAAGGTCGTTCGCTGCGCCCTGCGCAAAAATAAGCGCAGGGCAATGACCGAAAATTGCTTATTTGGGTAAAACTGTCCGAATAGGCCAACTTTATACACCTTATTGTGCTACTTTTTAGTACAACACCTAAATGAAAACAATCATATTCGAGCAGATATTATCGGCAGTCGAGCAGGCTACCGAAGTACCGCGCGCGATCATAATCTCGCGCAACAAACGTAAGGAAGTCGTAGAGGCACGCAGCCTATTATTTCATTATTTATACATCGAGGGATTCACCCGTAGGCAGGTAGCCGACATTACAGGCCTTACGCGCCAATGCGTGGCCGCGCAGATTCAAGCGTTCCCCAGCAAGGATAGCAGGAGTAAATGGCTGACAACAATAATGCAAGAAATTGACAACAAACGCGCAACAAAGTAGTTGATTTTGCCCGATTCCCTGCGCTATCTTTGCATCGAGGGTAGGAAGTGCGCAGCCACCACTCCCCAAGCGCAAAAGGGGTAAGATGCGGTTCAACTATTATTTATATGGATATGGATTTCAAGGATATGGCAGCACCATAGAGGAGGTAGATGGGGACAGAACACAGCTCTTTGGGCGATTGTCGCTATCATTTTGGTAATCGCGTTCTTGTGGTTCTGCCGCAAAGCTGGCGACGACAAGGCGGATCTTGCCGCATCAGTTCAGGGCCTATACGGTCGTGTAAATGCTATTGAGCCTGCTGTAACTCGCCTTGGCGAGAATGTAGCTGACCTGAATAGTGTCACTTCTGCGACTACACAGGCAGTGGGCGATTTTAAGGCAACCGCTTTGCGAAACCTTGCCGCTCTTGACAATGCGGTGTTCGTGTCGCGCTGTGGCGACCACCATTCGTGCGGATGCAACGACTCGCGATTCATCAAGAAGAGCGTTTTCACGCCCTCGACCACAACCGTGGAGCAGGTGGAGACTTGCGGCTAACCATTTTCGTGGAGGGGTGAAAATGGTCGCCCCTCCCTTTATTAAAAAACCTAACACGCTATGCTATGGGATTATTCACGAACAAGCGAACTGTGCCTACATTTCTCTCAAGAGAGCAGGCTTTCGATTATCGTTTTGCCGAGCTGGTTGAGGATGGCGTGGATGTTGCCGAGGCCGCAGAAAAAGCCAACAGCTTCGCCGATATTATTGCGACCAACAAGGGGCTACCTGCGACGTTACCGAAACCACAGAACGGCATCGAGAAAGCGGTGAGCTATGTAAATCAAATTGTCGTTTTCAAGCGGGATAATCCCGAGGCGTGGGATTTGCTGACGGGTGCGGTAGGTGGCTTATTTAGCGGTTTCGCCCTCCTCACAACGGGGCAGAAGCCTACGCCAACACCGCCACCGACGCAGATAGAAAGCATAGATTTTGAAAAACTCGAATAACTATGGCATACCGAAAGATAATTATTGCAGTAGATTGCGCCAACGATGCAGAGGCAGTCAATGTACAGGCTGCGGCAAAAAGAATGAGCGAGATGTTCCGTTTGCGCGGTAGTGATGTATTAGCGATGTATCCCCTCGTCGAGAAAAACGGCGACATTATCAGCAATGTGATACGAAGTGTGGCGCAGGATGGCTTGCGAGGTCTGGCTTCGGCCATCCCGTATTTAATAAAAAATATAAGGAAATAATATGGCAAAGTGCATATATGATTGTGCGAAATGCACACTGGAGGTTGACAAGTCATTGTGTAGTCAGTTTCAGACCTTGCGTCTGCTTGTTGAGTTTAAGCAAATGTTAAAAGATTCGGCAACTCCACCAGCGGTAGCAGCGAGGACACTCGCGGATATTGAGGAGGAAAATAAGGAAGCTGTGTAGTATGAATACTGTTGAATTGAAAGAGCGTTACGCTGCGCTCTATGCCGCAATGGCAGCGTCGAGAGATACATCAAAGATGAAACTTTTTGGTACGGCGTTTACACAAATGTTTGACCGCGTGGCAGACTTGAAGCCCGACATAGCAATAGCGACACTGGAGCTTTTGTCTGCCATTGAGTACAACAATTTCGTGACACCCGTTGAGGCTACGGGTGTAGCCGAAAAGTTCATCAACGATGACACCTTGATTACGGGTAGTGCCGAGCCAACGAGGGGCGCACATTGGAATATGGATGCGCTTAAGGGTTTTCTCACACAGCGAGGCATTGCGTTAGAGGAGAAGCCTTATTATAATTGGCCTGCGCTTTGGCTCACGGTCAATATGATTTATTCGGACTACGCAAATGTTATTGTTGAGCTTGTCGGCTCAAAGGATAACGAGCGCGTAGCGACCGCCTGCTATAAGATGGCTGTCAAGAAACTCAAAGACCGCGACCGCCCGCACTTCATACGCGAATACTTCGAGCTGGACGATTGACTCTTATAATAAATATATGTATATTTGCAGTGGCAGTGTAAAAATCGGGGCTGAAAATAGCCGTTTTCCGAGTAAAACTGCCACTGCTTTTGCCGTGATACCTCCATAACATATTGATATACATAGTCGGTGTGTATTTCGGCTCTGGGTACTAAAGCCGAACAAATGAGTTCGGAAAACCCCTCCCACAGCAATGTAGGAGGGGGTTTTTATTTTATTTGCGCGAAAATTTAACACATTTGTAAAATAAAACTGCCACCGTATTTGCCACCGTTCGCAAAATTTGTATATTTGCGAAAACGACTAACCTATGGCTATTTCTTTCGCATTAAAGTCGCCTCGCGCGACTAAATCCCCTATATACATCATCGTGACGATTAAGGGTGCTCGCTTTCGCCGTTCGGCCGATATCTCTATCGAAACCGAACGCTGGAATGAGAAGACACAATCTGTTCGCGATCTGCGCAACTACCCTGCCCCCCGTGCACTGAACACTCGCCTGAAAGCTATGCGCTCGGCGGCGGAGTCACTGTGCGAGGAGGTGGCGGCGGCTCCCGTTCTGCCGACGTCGGAGGAGTTCTGGCGTCGCTTTGCGCTGAAGCTCGACGGCGTGGATCAGCGTCAAGATATAACCTTTACCAACTATCTCGAGCAATACACCGCACGTCGCAAGACCACCCACGCCCACAACACCGCCAAGCAGTACCTGACCGCGTACAACCTTCTCCGCGCCTACGAGGACCACTACCACACGCAGGTGCGCTTTGCCGATGTCTCGTTGAGGTTTTACGAATCGTTCCGCAAGTGGATGCTCGATAAGGGCTACAACCTGAACACCCTCGGCACTGTTATAAAGAGCTTCAAGGTTGCCTACCGCGACGCGCGCGATGTTGACGGCCTGCACGATCTCCACGAAACCGAGAAGCGCGGATTCTCCTCGGCTAACTATGCGGCCAAGACCGTGTACCTCTCACTCGAAGAGCTCCAGCGCATTGCTGACCTCGATATCACACCCGAGGCCCTGCTCGCCACTTGGCCTGAACTGCGCACGGATAATATCTCTATGATGGCCAACCTCCGCCGCAAAGCCGAGAGCTTGAACGTCATCCGCAACAAATTCCTGCTTGGTGCATATACAGCTCTGCGCGTATCCGACTTTAACCACCTCCGCGATGTGCATATCGACGGCGATTACTTCCGCGTGACCACACAGAAGACAGGTGCGGTGGTCGTTATCCCCATTCACCCCGTAATCCGCCGTATGCTCGACGCTGGCTTTGACATATCTACACCCATTACCGACCAAAAGATAAATAAGCATATCAAGGAAATCGCCCGAATGGCGGGTATTACGCAAGTTGTTGAGGGCACAAAGCTCGTAGAGCACCGCGCCGTTGTCGGCTTCTACCCGAAGTGCGACATCATCACTACCCACACCGCGCGCCGTTCTGCCGCGACCAATATGTTCAAGGCAGGCATCCCCGCTATCTCTATTATGAAGATTACGGGCCACACCACCGAGAAGGCGTTTATGAAGTATATCAAGATAACCGCCGAGGAGAACGCCGAGCTAATGGCTCGAAACAAGTTTTTTGCAGGGTAAGATATTTTTTTTGAAGAAAAATGTAAATTATTTTGAATTTCTCTTGCGAAATTCAAAATAATAACTTATCTTTGTAGCACAGAAAATAAAGAAGATATGAAAAGTTATTTTGCAGTAAGAAACAATCAAGTTATCGAAGTCGTGCATTTGCGAGGTAAACTGTATGTCGCAAAGGAGAAGGCCGATACGATAATAGCCTCAAATAATAAACTGTATGCAAAAAACCCTGCAGATGAATTACTCATTAGTCAGTCAAGGTTATTTGAACACCCTATTGCCGCAGAGAGAGTTTTGTATAGAGACGAACAAAGGAGACTGCACAAACAGCAAAAAGAGGACGAGGCGATACAGAAGATGCTTGCTCAACGCGAGGTTTTAATTGGGGAACTTCTGCTTTTGTGTGAGCAAAAGGGTGTGGAGGTTACGGGTATTGGTTTTGCCACCAACGAACAACTGGAGGAGGAAATATATAAATTGAAGTTCCTTGATAATGAGTAGCGGAGGAAAGCGCGAGGGAGCTGGTCGCCCTCGTAAAGATTACAAGAAACTGTCGGTTGAGGTGCCCGAGGAGGTGGCCGTTGAGGTTAAACGGCGCGCCGTCGAGCAGAAGAAGTCGCAGGGCGAGGTGGTAGCCGAGGCGATAAAGAAAACGAAAGGTTAAAAGAGTTGTTAGTATGACAAGAAACGAATTTACTCAAGCATTATCGAACGATATTGTAGAGGTGTTAAAAAAATACAACATCTACCTGAAGGATGGTAACGTAACTCTTGTGAATACCGTGGTAGATGACCGCGAGCTCCGCCACGTTATAGAATTTGGAGATTCTTATTACGAGAAGCAACTTACTATCGGTTTCATCTATAGGCAGCTTGCACCTATTATGACTGTTGAGGATGAACAAATATTTGTAAACTCTTTCCACCCACGTTTCCCAAATATGAGAAAAGAAACGAATTGCATCACCGGTGAAACTCTTATCACTGTTGATGGCATTCCAGTAAAAAAGAAAACCGGTTGGCTCGGTAGAGTAAAAAAGTTGTTAAAGATAAATCTTTAACGGGTGTCAAATCACATAAAGGGCGGAATTTCCGCCCTTTTATTTGCAGAGAAAATCCAAATCGTTTTTGATAACCGTTTTATTTTTAAGAACGTTTTTTGTAATCGTTTTATTTTCAAATCGTTTCTTAAAATTTCAAAATCGTTTTTCCAACTGTCAAAGATTATTTGACAGTCCAACTATTAAAGAATCCTTAACAGTTCAGTCGTTAAGTAATCCTTGACAACTGCCCCGATATTGGAACATTTGTACACAATTCCCATAAGCGAAATACCGGCAAATGGCCGATTTGTCGGTCTATTTGTAGCATTTCGGTAAAAAACACCCCGATTGTTGAGGTTAGTAGCCTCGCGGCGGAGCGTTACTCCTTCATCAATCGCTTTATTAACTCGGCGTTCTGCTCAATAACGCGGTCGGTGCGTGCACCTGCGCGTGTAACCTCCTTCATCGAGTCGCCCACCTGCCCAATGAGCGAGGATATATACTCGC
>JAEIGA010007461.1_pt1 | contig 16619 bp, 18 predicted proteins | sample 9270691 | NCBI WGS metagenome assembly JAEIGA01 (sample SAMN17057246, study PRJNA624740) | gut metagenome | biome: biome; isolation source: fecal sample | host: Bos grunniens | place: China: Xizang | collected 2019
GATTCACTTGCGTTATAATCTCACCGTATAATGAATTATTCGATAAAATATAATCACACAAGTTGCCACCGTAATAACATGCGAATGTGCCACCATATAAATAACATCCAGTCATTTCTACTACGTTTCTACCTATTGTTGTGTATACGTCAACATGATAAGAAACAACGGTTGTATTCACGTTTTCGGTTCCTGTGCTGATAAATACACAGCCTTCAATTCTTACATGACCTGCACGACCAAGACCGCCACCAATACAATTTCTTGAAGTCCAGTCTGTATTGTTTGTGTTATCAATCGTAAACCTACAATTGATTAAATTGTTAAAATAAGGTGTTGAAGAGTCGCCCGGATCATCGTGTAAAACATAACGGCAATTACTACATATAATGTTTGCACCGATTAACGTAAAACCTTCTTTACAATTACTCAAGTAATTAATCGGTGAGAACTGTCTTTTAACATTAGCATTGTTTCCTGAGTACATAAATATTATTTCTGCAAACGATGAGCATATAATTTTTACTCCGTTTGTTAAATACAATCCTCTTGGTTGTGTATTTTCTTGATAATTATCGAAAAAATCATCACCGTAGATAAGTTTAAATTCACTTTGTAAATTGTGTGTTCCGTTTCCAACGTGTATTGTAACATTTTTATATTTATTTGATAGTAAAACTGCCCTTGTTAAATAGTCACAATTTGCATTAAAGTTATAACCACTTCCGACCCTTAATTCTAAATGAAGGCATTTCCATTCTGTCCACTGTGTTCCGTATCCACGTATAAATACGAAATTGCTTGCTATGAAAATTTGTGTTGAGCCTGCATAAGTCGCGGTGGATCTTGGGTGATCTTTTCCGACTGTAATTAATAAAGCTGGATCATTTGTATACCAGCGCTCAAACGGCAAATTTGCTGGCATAACGTCACTGTTTACAGAAAAATACATTTTAAAAACAGTGTTATTCATTACGTTGTTTGCATCAGGCAAAAGTGTTTGATAGTTTGTCGGATTAATCGGCACATTTTCTGTTCTAATTACATTCGGCACGAATAAAGCTGGATTCAGTGATTTTTCCGGAAATACGCCCTCATACATTTTAATTCTATCAATGTATTGTGTAAGACCGGATATTCTAATATATTTTGCTCCGTTCGGTGTAACTGTCGTTATTGGAGCTTCACTAATTGTATTATTTGCTGTTCCGCTTATATATGTAAAGTTTTCATCATAATAAGCAAATAGCGTATTATCTTTTCTTGCGATTGTATATTCTGTATTTGGTTTTACTGGTACATAAGTCTGTATTGAAGTATAGTCTGCGCTTGTCCCGATATTACCGTTATCAGAACGAATATACGTTCCTGCATGTCTGTCTGTAATATCGTTATATAAATCTGTAAATACTGAGTCATTTAATCCGTTTAACAAATGAACAATTGTGTTTCTGTCTACATTGTTTGTATTATTTGCATGGATTAATTTAAGATTTGAGATTTTATTTGTTTTGCATGATAATCTTATATACTTAGCGTTACTCGGAGAAACAATAACAATCGTATCATTTGTTGAATCATTGTACGTGATACCACTTATAAACGTTTTATTAGCGTCATAAAAAGCACCTAAAACATTTTCACTTCGTAAAATACAATAATCTTGACTTGGTTTGATTTCTACATAGTCAAGTATTGCGCTGTATCCTTGTACTGTACCTTGATTCCCGTTATCACTCCTGATATATGAGTCAGATGTAAAAACTTGTTCATTGATTAAATTGGTATTAATACCGTCTAAAATTCCATTGATAGCACCTCGATTAATTTTAAAGTTATCGCCTGTAACTTTAGCGTCCGCACCTGCTCCGCTAACTGTCAGAGTGTTGTCAATAACTGGCGTTGTTGGTGTGATATGCTCTGAAAGCCAATCACTAACCAGATCAGGAATTAGCGGTTCGATTAATTCTGACAATGTGCCATCGCTTGCCATTTCATCAAGTTTAGTATTTATTTCTTCCTGTATATCTATATTTGTAAAATAGGTATTTACATAATCTTGTAAAAGGTTGTATGCTTCTAATAATGATCCGATGTTTGATTCTGCGTTAGATACATCTTCAATTACATTGTTTAAGTAAACAACGACTTTATTTAACAATTCGTAATAACTTAAACTATCGTCATATACTAACGGGAGTGCTGTCTGGCACCAATACCGGAAGGCACCCTGACCACTATAATTTAAAAGAGTCGGCGTATAATTTGCATTTGGATAATCTGGTTTGCTCATTTTTATTCCCTCACCAAAGTCCGAAAAATAACGGGGATAAATCATTAATTACCATACGGTCAATGTTTAGAAATGTTTCTCTAAATTCATTCAACATAGTAGAATAAGATTTGCCAGGACTTTTACCAACAACATGTTGTATATAATTTTCAAGTCCATTAATTGAGGATGTACCGTTATTCGTGCTGTCTTTTGATGTATCTGTAACATTTCTTCCTGTTTTCGTGTGTGTTGTATCTTCGGTTCCTTCGTTTGTCGTTGTGTAAGTTCCGGTTTTATTTTGTTCTTTTGCTACGGTTTCTTCGTAGTCTGTGACGGTTGAGCTTTCATCGGCTTTAGTTACTGTTTCCGTTGTGTCTAACGTTCCTGATCCGGCATCTGTGACAGTTCCGGTTGTAACAGTTGTACCCGAACCCGTGTTTGTTTCTGAACTTGTTTCATCGTCACTGTTGTTTCTGGCGTTGGTTAAGTACGCGTTACCTCCAACGCTGTCCCATGCTGGTGTTATACCGTTCACAGCACCCTGCGGAGTATCACTGTATAAATCCCATTTAACACTACCCCTTGTTCCCTGCTTTGTGTCTGTATTGTTTGATGTAACAGTGGTATTCGGCGTTTGTGTGCTTGATGTGGATGTATCTGTATCTGTAACTGTAGTAATACCCTCATCATCTATATAATGGACATCGGTATTTGATGTTTTTCCATCTTCGTTTGTGATTTTCTCTGTTGTGGTATCCGTTCCGCTGCTTGTTGTGTCTGTGTCTGTAACATCTGTTTCATTATAAACAGTCGTTGCATTACCCGTTTCTGTGTAAGTATCTTCTTTTTCTTCAGTTCTTTCGTTTTCTTTTTCGTAATCAGTTGTTAAGTCTGTATCATATAGCGGATTAAATTCATATAATTCAGATTGATAAAGCTGATTGTAATATGGCATTATTAAATTTAATTTGTTTTGCAAACGCAACTTCCATAAACCAACAGTTTCTTCACAGATTTCCCTTGTGTAATAATGCCTTAGTATTTTTATTTCTAAAGGCAACCTATAATTTTCATCAAATATCGGAAAATCAAAGTTAAAAATTTTGGGTGCTGCTTCTTCTAAAATGTCTTGAATTGAGTTAAATCCCTTACTTTCTGTAAGCCCTGATTCTGACTCACAGATAAATCGTAATTCAGTGGTATATTTACTCATTGTTATCACCTAATTCGCCTGTTTGGAAGTTTTCCGCAAATTCACAGCTAACATTTAATCCGAACATTTCATTGATTTGTTCACATGCTTGTTTTCTTGCTTTTAGTCGGCTTTCACGGCTTGCAACTGTCCCACCTAAATTTCGCAATACCTCATCACTGATTAATCGTTCTTTTTTCTGTGTGTTAACATTTGCTATTCCTAAATATGTCAACATTTCATTCCAGTATTGCGTTTTTAACTGATATATTTTGTCAGCAATGAAAGGCGCATCGGTTTTAATTGCTTTTAGCACATTAGGATTCAAATTTTTATCTCCAAAAATAAAAGGTTCGTTTCCGTCATACTGCATATACAAATTTTTCATTGTAAGACGTTGTGATTCTTCACAACATATCAGAACAGGCGTTTTCTGTGCTTTCACATTCACATCAATAGTTCTGTCAAATTCATATAACCTTTTCGCCGTTTCAAACACAGCAGGAACACTGTTTGTATGCACTAAATTGTTAAAAATAATAACAGAATCTGTGTTGTTTAGTTCCCGGAAATAACCGTTTGTGGCATATGCCCTGCGTTCTATTGGTATGCGGTATACATCTAACTGTCCGCTGATCATTACTTGTAAAGATAAATACCCAAGTATTTCATCATAGAAAAATACACACATACCATCCATAAACAAACATAGCTCTAAAAACCGTTTATCAATTGTTTTTGGTAATCCGTGCCACTCAAACATAGAAATAGATAATTCTGTCAATCTCTCAATATAATTATGATACGATATTTCATTATTATACAGGCTTTCCCAAAACTGCCCGTTTTTAAGGATTCCATTTACACGTTTCTTTTTTCTTGCCATAATATCACCTATACCGTATTGTTAAGTGAATAATCGCCAACCTCTGTTGGATTATTCCAGAAAGTAATGCCATTATTATAAATCGCGCATATTTTAGCAGCATCATCCGCGGGAATACTACCTGTGATTGTGCATCCAATTGTTTTTGTGAATGTCCAGTGTGGTCTAACATTCCGGTTAGGTACTTTGTTTTTATGCGTTGCGTAGCCGTATCTATCAAAGTAGTCGTCAATAATACGTGCAAATTCTGCCTTTATTGACATTGAATAAAAATTAAATTGTACTCTTCCGATTGCTGCGTTCAAACTGTCGGTTTGTGTCTGTCCATGTGTTTGGTTTGGTGTATTTTTTATGTCCGTTATTTGAGCCACATTTTTATTGACGTCCGTTAAAACTGATCCTGCACCGATTCCCAAACCGATGAGAGGATTGCCTGTTAAGGTAGCTGCCCCGATTCCTGCACCAACATCACTTAAAACAGAAGATATGCCAGATGTAACAAAACTGGCTTTATTTTGCGCCCACCATGCTTTGAAAGTATCTCCACTCCATGCACATTGAGGAAAATTTGATATTACAATCCCGTCATCATAAGCATCAGTTATACCACGGTAATGGTGCGGATAACAAAAAGCAGCAGGTGTACTTACAAAAACCCCACGGATAATAAATTCCGGTGTGCTGTTAAAATCTTCCCATCGTAATGTTGCTGTTTGCCCTGTGTTATTAGACACTAATAAAAAATTATATGGGTAACTATACAATTTATTATTTTTAGGCGTATACCCGTTTAATGCACCACTGGTTTTAGGCGTAATTTGCTTTACATCCCGGAATGCAGCACTGGTTGAAGCATCACCAAAAATTCGGGGATATTCGTAAACCGCTACAATTTCATCTTCCAGATATTGATTTAATACCGCATCAACAGCACTTGGGTTGTTTGCAGGAATACCCGCCACGACTGCAAGTGGCGTATACATGCCATTGACAAATCGCCCAGATGATTGACCTCCCGACTCCGTATTTTTATTGATCAAGGCACAGACGGCCATTCCAGATAAATCGTATTGATCATTTGCATTGCATGTATATTCGTCTCCAAGTTGTAAATTTTCTGTTACCAAGTTCTCAAATAAATTATCCGTTGCGCTGTGTTCCCTTTCAACATAGCATTGATCAAGTATATAATCAAAAAACCATGTTTGTAAAACGTCAATTTCAAACTCAATCTGTGATACCCGGTTATTAATGTATTCAACTGACTTAATAAAGCCATAAAACCATTTTGATCCAAATGCTGTATTACGAAACATCACATAATTACAATCATAAAGTTGTTCGGCTTGAATATCTACCCGTATAAAACCGCGTTGTACTCTCTGGTAGCTTTGCGCTGTCAGTGTCCATTTTGCTTTACTGATAAAATATGATGATTGCGCCGTTTCACTTGACCAAAAAATTGTATGGTCATATGTTTTATCAAGCGGAACACTTGCTAATATATGTATATCTGTATTCGGTGCTATCCACATAGTAAACCTTTCTAAAAGAGGACATATTATAAAAATATGCCCTCTGTTTTGTTAAGAAACAGTAATAGTTGCGCTATCCGATTTGGTAGAATCGACTGTAGATGTAGCTGTCACGGTTAAAGTTGTATCTGTTACGCTATTGTCTACACTCAATTCTCCTAGTACAGAAATAGATACACCCTCTGTTTCCGGTGATACGCTCCAATTCACTGTCTTGCCTGCAAAGTTCGCTGTCACGACTTCCGCGGAAAGTAAGATCGTCTGCCCGCCGCTAATTGTTGCCGTTTCTGGGGATACGGTTACGGATGTAATAGAAGGTACACCCGGAACAAAAACACTCGCATTTGCAAACGGGGATACGGAAAATGTTTTCCATGTATGATACCAGTAATTCCAGTACAACCCTTGTCCATTGTATTGTTCCGTAAAATTCATTAGATTGTCAAAAACCATGAACCAGTCACGGTCAACAAGTACAGCAGGAATTGATTTTAACGCTGTCAATTCTGCGCTTGTCAGCCCCTCATAATTCGGATCATTAGCGAATAACTGATCCAATCTTTCGGTGTCCAATTCTCCGAACGAATCAATTAAAATCCGGTGTCCGATAAAATCGGCTTTATCCATGTTAAAGGCAGAAGCAAGCACTTCTACATCCATTGTTGCATCAAAATTCGAATCAATGATAAAATACTGTTCTGGTTTGTAGGAATATGTAGCCACACCTGCAACATTGTATTTTGTTGACATAAATTCATAGTTGTTAGAAACACCTTTAATTGTTCCAACTATCGACTTCATATTCTGTTCACTTACAGTAGGGATCTGAACAGCATTCAATCTGCCATTTAAAATATTTTTTGCAAGCATATATTTCATGGTCTGGAATTCGTCATAATTTGCACCTGTGTACATTGCGTCAACAATTTTAGCAATCAGGTCAGTAATACCCGTCCATGAAAGAAATGCCTGTCGTAACTGCTCATTCTGAATTGTGGATTTATAGAATTTCTGATAATTCAAAATATGAAACGCTGCGCGTACATCAGGGATTTCTCTCGCAAAAACCGTTGATTCTGCCACTGCTGGATCATACTCAAACGGTTTTGCAATGTTAACAAATATTTCTTCTACTGTTTCACCGAACTCTAACAGACCCTTTTTAAAAATTGCCCATGGATTAGAATAAGATTTAGATGTAATCAATACACGCCCGATCCGGTTAACCAGAGCAGACAGAAATTCATTCTGTAAAGCCGGATAATCCATGATAATGGCACCGATTTCGCGGATTGATTCTACATCACCACGTGCAGCAGGGACATAATCGCGATAATTTGCGCTTGCGTTGTTACGAATCGCGTTTAGAATATCAACGCTACTTGCTGTTAAGTTTCTATTTGCTGGTATTGTAGGCATATTATTCTACCTCCTCAAATAAATCATCTACTTCAATTTCTTCCGGTTTTAAGTCGGTTTCATCTGGATCATCTGGCTGATCAATGTTAGAATATCCTGTAATAAACCTGTGTTTATAGCGTTTCCTCCATGTTTCATCTAACTCTTTGTATTTGCGTTCCCATTCAGCGGAATCTCCTGTTCTGCTTTCCAGATCTTCGAAAGTATCAATCATATCTTCAAGAAAACTAATCGCATCATCTGAAGAATCTTCGCCTACATAGGTATGCAAGCGGTCAATAAAATCATCCCTGGTAAGTACACTCATATTTAACCTCCCTATAATCTATACCATAAATACATCCAAAGTTTAAAGCCGTTCAATGTTTTAAATTGCGTTGTAAATGTGTCTAATAACTGACCGTCTGGCAACATAGTTACAGACATGTTATACAATTCAATTATGCAGTTATATTTTGTATTATCGTTTAGATTTGTTAGTGTTATTTCAAAAACTTCGTTATTATTTAAATTTGTTGTGTGAATTGTTGTTTCTTTAAATTTTGACGTTGATGTGATTTGATTTTTATCGTAAGTTATTTTAATTTTATAGACATCTGACAAATAAACAAGTGTTGTTTCTGTTTCCGATTTTGCTTTATGCACACTCGGTTTAAAAACAACATCAATGATATTACTTGTGTCTAACGGTGTGTTAAAATTATTAGTTAGTGAATCAATGATAGTAGTACCTCTTGATACTCGTGCTAAACACTTAAAAGATTCACCATAAATTAAACCACTATATATAAATGTGTACGTGTAAATTCTACCAATATTACTAACAGATTGAAAAATTGCACTATAGCCGTAATTGGCTGCACTGGTCAGGTCTAAAAAAACGTTAACATTATAATTGCTCTCATACAAGCCGATATTATATTTCACTTCAACAGTAAATGTTACTGTATTTTGTGATACGCTGTTAGTTAAATTTAATATCGTTGCTTCAGGTTCAATATAAAATGAACCGTTATATTGACCAACTATATTACCATCTGCGTCCTCTAAACATGGTCTGAAAGTATACGTTGTTCCATAGTTTAAATTTGACGCATTAAAGTAATAACTGTATAAATAACCTGTGTTTGTTTCGTGGCTATAGCTGGCGTAATAAGTTATGGATGAACCGGAAACGCTATATTCTACATAGATAGTTGTTGATTCTGTTGCATTAGTAATATCGACATCTACAACAAATTCCACACTGTTTCCAGTGACAGTTGCGCTTGCACCTGTAATGACCGGAAAACTCATGCGCTCACCGACTCAATGTAATTAATCAATGCCTGTACTAATTCAGGATCATAACCACTATTTTTTAAACGGTCTTGTCTCGTATTCCCGTTACCGTATTTACCACTGTAAACGTCAATAATAACCTGTTTATATTTATTGATGAAATAATCGTCTAAACTAATATCCAATTCATTAATTTTGCTTAAAATCTTATCATCTATCTTTTCTTGTTTTTTAATGATTGATGGATAATCAATATACGATATATTACTATCAACTTTTCCTTGTATACCTGCAATAATGCCCTTGTCGCTGTTCTGCCATATACCCATTCTTAGTTCTGGCTTTTTTGTTGTCCAACTTGCAAACCACAAATCATAAGAGTTGAGCAGTTCACGAAAACCCTTGTTTAAATAGTCGGCATTACTGTAAATCATAGCATAATAGCCACGGTTTTCAATGGTTTTTAAAAATGCTTTTGCAAATTTAAGGCGTGTCTGATTGGTCATTGATACGCCTTTTTTCTTAGCGTATGAATCAGAATCATATTCCCAGTCATAACACAGCGGATAAGTAGGTTTGTATTTATCAGCAATATCACATAAGTAATTTGCTTCGTTGATACTTGCTTGTTCGGTTAGTGCGTAAGAAAACCAATAAAAACCGTAGGCAATCCCATTTTCTTCGCACCCTCTCACATTATTTTTCAATTGAACATCAATATTGTTATTGCCATAACCTGCGCGGATGATTGCAAAATCAATTTTACCGCGTAATTTTTTCCAATCAATTGTGCCGTTGTGTTTAGAAACGTCAATACCTGAAAAGCTCATTTTTCTGAATCTCCCTTCTTTAATTTTTCAAGATATGGTTTGAAAAATCCACTTAATACAGGATTTACTTCTGACAAATTTTCAATAATACTGATTAATTCCATTGTACAAATATAAATTGCAAAAGCAGAAATTAAATCAGGAAACTTTTCAACACAGTAATAATCAGCGATATAATCAATCAACCCGCACCCTACAATAGTTAAAATTTCCGTAAATTTGTGAATTAAGCCTTTACGCAAACATTCGCTATTAATATTACCTTGATAGATAGCGCGTATTATGCCCGTGATCACATCGAAGCAAATAAATCCAAAAACAACGATGTAAGTAAAATTATATAACATTGTATAATACCTCTTCTTTATTATATCACCCTTGCTTTATAAAGTAAAGAATGTTATTATAGTATATATAATGTTTCACGTGAAACATGTAAATATATGGAAGTTGGTGAACCTTATGGGTAAATTTTATGACGGAACAAAACTATTATCATTAAAAGATATTAATGGAAATACCCCTGAAATATACATATGTACATCGAATCGTTCGGCAGGAAAAACGGTATATTTTAATAAATATGCTATCAATAGGTTTTTAAAATATAACGAAAAATTTTGTTTAATTTATCGGTTTAATTATGAACTCGATAACATTTCTGAAAAATTTTTTAAAGATATTGAAACATTGTTTTTTAATGGATATGCAATGTTGTCTGAAAGAAGGGCATCGGGTATTTATCATGAGCTGTTTTTATTAAAGCCGGGAGAAGAAATAGCGAAATCCTGCGGTTATGCGATTTCTCTAAATTCTGCGGATCAAATTAAAAAATACTCACATATGTTTAGTGATACTGTCCGAATGATCTTTGACGAATTTCAGAGTGAAACAAATCACTACTGCAACGATGAAGTGAAAAAGTTTATATCGGTTCATATGTCCATTGCGCGAGGTGGTGGAAAATCCTCACGCTATCTTCCCGTTTATATGATTTCAAATCCGGTTTCTATGCTGAATCCTTATTATACACAATTAGGAATTAGTGAAAGATTGCGTAACAATACAAAGTTTTTACGCGGAAACGGGTTTGTTATGGAGCAGGGATATGTTGAAGCAGCGTCCACAGCACAATTAGAATCCGGTTTTAATAAGGCGTTTTCACAAGATAAATACCTTGCATACTCTACGCAGAATGTATATTTGAATGACAGCACAAATTTTGTAGAAAAAATAAAGGGTAAAAGCTATTATTTGTGTACACTTAAATATAACGGGAGACATTATGGAATACGCGAGTATCCCGAAACAGGAATAGTATATTGTGATGATAACGCGGACATGACCAATAAAAATAAGATCACTGTGACAACAGATGATCATGAAGTAAATTATGTGATGCTTAAAAGAAACGAATTTTTCTTGCAAAATCTACGATATTATTTTGAACATGGTTCCTTTCGATTTAAAAATTTGAGCTGTAAAGAGGCCGTATTAAAAGCATTATCATATTAAATTGGTATCTTCATAAAATTACACATTTGATATTTTTCGGGTAGCACTGTTGAAAAATACAGCCGAAAAAATTTTATCGAGTCTGCTACTCGCTTATGTGTGCTTTATGATCAAGATATAAAAAAGACTGGCGTGTATAAATACACGTCAGTCTGTCTATTTTAATCGGTACTTCCTAATCCACCACGGTCTGGATTATTTAAAGCCTGTACTTCAATCAGTTTAACATCTTGGGATGAAATAACGCGGAATTGAGCTAACCTTGTTCCAATTGGAATATAAGTGTCTCGTGTAGCATATGCAGGAAAACTCCAATAGTCATTGTCTCCGCAAAAATCGTGATCAATAACTCCTGCACTATTAGCCATCAAAATACCAAATTTCCTAAAAGTACTGCTTCGTGGCAAAACGATTGCTTCACAATTTTCCGGTAATTCCATTGCCACGCCTAAACCAATTTCAATATAACCACCTTCATCAAGGTAATAATCTGCGTCAGCACGTAAATCAATCCACTCACCATACTTTTCTGGCTTACAATAATCTGATTTTAGTTTGTAAAATATAACATTATCCATCTTTTTTACCTCATTTCATATGTGGTATCCTGCAAAACAACGCCACCTTTAACTCTTTTAGGGATTAATTTTCCGGGTACTTTTAAACCAACATCAAAATCTGTTAACGTTCTTTTTACTTTTAAAAATTCTTTTTCCTGTTCTGACAATTTTTCTTTTTCTTCGACTGTTTTGGTTTCTAATGTGTGACCTATCAATGTGTCAATAAAAAGATTTTTACACTTGTCAGGCATTCCCGCACATTTCACAATGAATTTTTCTTGCTCATTTTCTTTAACAGTTTCTATGTAAGTTTTCTGTCTTATAAAAATAGCGCGTTTCCAGTGTGTTTCAAGATCCCAGCAGCAAAAATTTTTAGGATGTATTTTTATTTCATTTAACTGTTCTTCCTGCAAATCGCAATGTATACTATCTGTGTCTGCATAAATAAAACCCGGCTGATTCTTTCCGTAATAGTTTTTTTGCGCTGCCCGGATTGTAAAATTACGTGCATAACTTGTAATCGCTGATCCTACAGGTATATAACCCGGTGTTTTCTCGTCCGCTGTAACGCCATAAAAACCAATTGAACCGTCCTCTTTTAAAAACGCCACCTTAAAGGAACTGTTTGTACTCGCTGCCATTTTTCCATAAAGATTATTTAAAAATAATTTTGCTAATTGTCGCTTTGCTCCCTTGCTTTCCAGTTTGATTTTTTTATACTTGTCTATGTAACTATCAAATATTCCAATTTCACCATCAAAAAAGCAACCGTCTAATATTTCAAAATCTAATAAATCATAATGATCCATTATTAATTGTAAATCTGTCATTGTAACGGTCATTTCTACCACGGCAGGAACTAAATTTTTATTATCATCGTAATAATATGAGTAATACTTACCGTCTACTAAAATATCCGATGATTCAAGCATTTCAGTTGCTTTATATAAAAATGAAGATTTGTTTTGAATCGTTGGTAACATGTTTTCTTTTATATAAAACCTTGTTTTAATTCTCAAAAAATAATACTTTCCATCTTTTAGAGCTTCATCCGGAATATAATTACCAGACCAAAAAGTAGGATTTCCTACAGGAAACAGATTACCGGATTCACTGGACATCATAGAGGGATATAGGCTATTTACATCAGCAGTTATGCCATTTTCATAAATTTTGCGTTCCTTTCCTTTAACTAAATAGCACCAACCACCACGATATGACTTTTTAATGTATTCACCTGCTGTTTCTGATCCGTAAACCTTTTTTTCTAAAGGTACTTCATACAAGTTAGGAAATAAAACTTTGTATGTCTTAGAACCAATTAAACTTTTATACTCCGATAAACAACATGCACCGATTGTCAATTTTTTATGCCCGTTTGTGAACATAATTTCTAATGCTTCTTTTATCACTAATACATCATTTTTAATATATTCCTTTTCTTTATCTGTTATTTCACAACCAGCATAACGAAAACCAGTATACTCAATTTCCAATTTTTTATGTTTTGTTTCAAACGAATCGCTAATTTGCTTCACTGAAAAGGGAAGTAATTTTAAACTATCTCTAAATTCAATGAAATGCTTACCTGTTTTTATTGTAATAACATACCATTGTCCCATATTTGAAATAGTATAACTAAATGAGTTATTTTCCATTTCTTTTTTAGTTAAAAAGCGTACATCGTCAACACTACTTCCAAACTGTTCTAATGCTTGCTTATAACCAATCGATAACAAATAAGATAACCAAAATGCTCCATCAAATTTTAAATTATGGTAATAACAGACGACATTTGTTTTTAAAGACTTGAAAAACTCGAATTGATCACCTATGCTATGGAAAATGTGAACTTCGTCCGTGAACAACTCAACACAAGCGCTCGCCCATACTTCTGTATATTCTTGCCCATTAAAAACCGTTGTCTCAAAATCACCGACAAAATATCTGAATTTGTGAGTTTTCATTCAAATTCATAATCTTCCATAGCATTCATGATTGATAATGACTCTTTCGGTGTTAAACTTCTCCCGCGGACAATGGAAGCTATTCTCTGTAAATCAAGCTGCACCTGTTTTCTACCTGAATGAATTTCATATTCTGCGCTACCAGATCCGTAAAGAATTTCAGAAAATAAGTCGTTCAATTCATTTGCGTTTTCTTCAATTCTGACTGCTACCGAGTCAATACCCTGATCATTAATCGCACCATTAATAATGTTTTTTAAAGTGTTTTTATCACCTTCCTTTATCGCTTGAAAAACATCCGACCATATAGCTTTTGGTGTCCATTGCTCAATCTGACTCATAAAATTATTGATAATGACCTCACTGGCAAACGGATAATCTTGCTTTATTTCTTTCTCATAAAAACCCGATGTGTCTTTTTTTAATGCATCGTTAATTTCTTTTTTTAACTTGTTTTTCTTCCGTGTTTCAGCAGCTTTTTTCGCACTTTCTTTTCTTTCAAGTTTTCGCGCTTTCTCACCGGGTATTAATTCACCTGTTTCATGATCGACAATTTTATAGGCTTTTTTATAAAGTCTTTCCGGTGTTAAATTTTTTAGCCTTCTTACACTGGCTTCAGTAATTACCTTAGGAATAGAAGGGATAAAAGATTTCTCCCAAACATAACCTCTCGCAGTTGCCCTTCTAAAAAACTGTGAAAGACGTCTCCTTTGTCGATTATACTCAGCACGTATATCCACAGTCTGAGATTTAACTTTAGCCATGTTTTTACCTCTTTTTTAAATAACCCGCACACGTTATGTGTGCGGGTGCGATCGGAAAATGCTTATTTATGCTCTATACAATACTACAGGTGATAAATTTTTTTCCGGAATAGTTTTTTGAATCTTTCTTATAAATTTCAAGCATCCATTCTTCTGTTTCGCCTTCCATTTCTGACCATATTTCGAAAAACGCATTCCAGAAAGACTGAGAACCTGTCACAAACTTTGCACCTGATTCATCCAACACAAGAAACTGCTGATAATCGTTATCATCAGCTTTATCATTATGAATGTCTAATATCGCATATGCAACTGGTCTAATACATAATGGCTCATCACCAGTTAAAACAGCGTCCAACTTTACCGCGTTAGACGTGTCTTTCATCTTAATTCTCTCTTTCGCGGTTAATTCTTTAGACGACTCATTAATTTTTACTGTATACATTGTTTATCCTCCTACTATTCTGCTCGATACCTTTTCTGAACTTCGTCGGCATATTTAATAAATTTCTCTTCTGGCATTGAAAACAATGCTTCTTTCTCTGTCTTTTCTAAGATTGTAACTGCTGAAACAATATCTGTGTCAATTTTTTCGTGCAAATACTTTAACAACTGATCCTCTGTTTTGAAATTTCCTGTAACAGTTTCGATTTGTGTAAATGTCTCTTTTGAAGGTTTGTCAATACATAAGACTTCACACGTTATAAATTTAATAGTTCTGCTGATATACCTTTTTCTCATTCTTTTGCTCCTTTGTTGATTAAATCGGTATAGAATACAATACATTAAACTGTAACTATTGCCGAATCCGGGAATCGAACCCGGAAAAACCTTGTTCGGCATGTATGCCGGGATTGCTCCCGGCTATTCGAAAAGAGGTAGCAGAGTCTGGCTTAACTCCTATATTTATTATAACAGACATATCTTAAATAATTCTTAACACTCACTCTTTTACATCCCCAAGCATATATTGTACTTGATCAATGATTGATTCAATAACAAAGTTAAATTGCAACGAATTATAAAACATGATCTTAGCTTCCACCCTTGAAAGATTGTAAATGTCTGCTATATCATCAATTATCGGTTTGATAATGTCTGTAAACATCAAATCTCGCTTTATTTCAACTTTACATGGATAATCAGATATTTTCTTTTTCATCTTCTAAACCCTCCTGATTGACATAGCTGACAGAATACAAACCGTAAAACTTCGCTAAGTCCACAACCATTTTTAAGGTGCTATACTCAATCTCATACACAACTTTTTCAATCTTAGCGACATCGCGTAGCGCATTATCGGCAGATTCAAAAAATAATTTTTCGGCGTTTGCTTGATTCTTTGCAATCTCTGTTTGCAAGTTTTTTAAATGACGTAAAAAATCGAATACCCCTTTTTCTAATTGCATTGTATTTTCCTTTCAATGTGCAGCTCAAACAACTATTTATAATTATTTAACCGGATATGACCAACATAAGTGAATTAATTTGCCATCTTCATCTAAAACAAATCCACTTATTATCTCATCATCGTTTTCCTCGACATAATGCCAGGATTTACATTTATCGTAAAATTTTACCCAAAGCTCACGAGTTATAAAACCGCATTTATATAAAACGTAAAAACTTCTCCATACTTCATTATCACACTGTGTTTCTGCATAAGTATTCATCATTTGCTTTAAATTTAATTTCTTTTTCATATCTTCCTCACTTTCATTTTTAAGATTAATGTTTCTTATTTACTAAATTGTAGCACAATATCAACGCATTTAATAAATTTTCTTTAAAAAATTTTCAATAGTTGTGAGCCTAAAGCCTGTTTATACTCGCTCACACGAGTTTTGAAGCATATATTGATAATGAACCAACACTCAATCTTTTTCTAATATCCATATAAGGATATATCCCTAAATTATAATCACTTATATCAAACATTTCGCCTGTGTATTCATCGCATTCAGACAAGAAATATAACCCTTCTCCATTCAATTTATTCGATAAAGTCATAAAATCATTTACAGCTTTATCAATCTCATCAATGTGGTTGACTAATGAACCGTTGAAATAAAGCCAGTAACCGTGCATATTGCTGGTGTATTCCAATCTTATCCTGTTTTTTCTTGTGTCCTCGCATATAATTTTCATTTTATCCTTCCTTTTCAATACCGGGCTTGTGACCGTTCACGCCTTATTGCATGAGCCGCATTACCGGAGCAAATGCTCCGTCACTCTGCGTTATTATATAACTGCTCATCTAATTTAACTATTTTATTCCATTCATCGTGGTTTATAATTCCATAACCTGCTAACCTACACATTATTGCATAAATTTCGTTATAAGCGTCCACATCACCGCCACCGTTGTACGGGCAATACATTTTCATCCTTTTTA
>JAEIGA010007462.1_pt1 | contig 16616 bp, 12 predicted proteins | sample 9270691 | NCBI WGS metagenome assembly JAEIGA01 (sample SAMN17057246, study PRJNA624740) | gut metagenome | biome: biome; isolation source: fecal sample | host: Bos grunniens | place: China: Xizang | collected 2019
ACAGATCGCCGCCGCCAAAGATGCTCTCACCATCCTTCGCAAACCTGCAGATCAGATCTTTGATGAAAAGTTCGATCTCAAGAATATTGAAAAGGCTGCTGCCAAACTTTGGGCCGCACCTGCTGGTTTCGCTTATGATGAAGATGGCTCCAGCTGGGCACAGTGGTACGAAGAAGTGCCCGATCGTCAGCGTGGCAAAACCTTGAAAGAACTCGGCTTCGATGTCAAATCTTTGATCAAAGTATGCCATGATCTGAAAGCTCTGTGCCTTGAATTCGCAACCATCGGTGAAGTTGGTCGCGATCTCGCCAAAGCCAAAGAAAAGGCCACCAAGGTTGACAAACCTGGCTTCATCAAACGCATTGTGAACATGTTCAAAGGCAAAGATGAAGAAGACGAGGCCACCAAAGAAGAGAAAGCACGTCAGCGTCGTGTTGCAGTTGCCAAGTACGATGCATGCTACTATCTCTGCCGCGGTATCTCCGCTGTTGTTGACGGCATGGCTGTTGACATGGTTCTTGCTTCTCGCAAAGCTGACAAGCTTGCTAAGAAGGGTCCTGTCAAAGAAGCGTAAGCTTCATCCAACATATATTTAAAATATCCTTGCTAACTGGGTGGGTTACCCCCCCCCCAGTTAGCTTTTTATTTGTGTGTCACAAGTGGGGCGGATAGATAACTAAAGGTAGAAATAATTATGCAATTCAGGATTAAGAACACGTCCCAGTCACAAGAAGGGTTGGGTGCTGTGGTGGCTGCCATATTCATCATACCTTATCTTGTGGCGTTAGTAGCTGGTACCATCATGGCACTCAGCGAATCGATTCGTAAGTGGAGGAACAGTAAAAGGTCCCCAGAAGAGAAGTTGGTCACTGCCATCGAAATGCTTGCACGTGGCACAGATTATTTCAACATACCACCTTACTTTCCAGATAAAGGAGGTATATCTGATTCAGAATCTTTGTCCAAGCATGGATATATTGTGGCCAAAGACCCAACTGTAAAGAATCCGAAGTTATCAGTTGATAATGCTATTACAATAGATACATTTATGCGAATGTTCGAACATTACAAGACATTCGTTTCAAAAATAGCAGCTATCTCTGATACTGAAAATTGTATGCAAGCGATTGATAACGCGTTTAAACAATCATTCGATGTCAAGAAGGATGTTGAATTTGATGTTAATGAATTCAAAGCATTCAACTACGCTAAACATACTGTGAGATGGCCGAGTGATCCGTTTTATAAGAATGCATATGTTCCTGTCAACAAATTCCAAACCGCATTGCGTACTCTCATGCCGTTGTTCAAAACACTGCATGGTAAAGTTGCACAAGCTATTGAAGCCAAGGTTGAAGGCGAAGCTAAAGAGGAATTACAGGGTCGCGTCGCCTTCATCAAAACCTGTGACATGATTGTTAAGATGTACGACAGCTTGTATGAAACATTTGATAATAATCTCGAAGCACTTTGCTATGTTGATGTAGTTGGTGTTGACGAGAATGGCGAGATCGTGCAAGAACTCGGTAAGAAATATATAGACTCAATGGATAACGTTGTTGTTTAATTGTTGATGTATACAACTCTATCCCTCTTGTTATAGAGGGATAGAGTTGATCATATTTGAATCACAGATAGTCAAAAGATCCATCATCTGCACTGAACCATCCTACCTCGATTTCATTGAGATCGTAGAAATTATCATGCCATTTCTCCACTATGGATTCATGTATGAGTCGAATCAGTTCAGCTGCTTTGATGTATCCAACACGATCCTGCATCTCTTGTTCGGATGCACCATCGGTCTTCTCCTTTATGATCTGTCCGATGTGAGCAGCGATCTTCTTGTAATCTTCTTTTGATTTACGGAATATCTGCTCCATGTCATGAATACATTTGTCAGCATCCCAATAGAATTCAAATTTCGGGAATGTTGCAACCACTCGGTTGAACGTGACTCCATCCGGTTTCTTGTTGTCGTCGTATGTGAAATTGTCACGTTTGAAAGTTTGAGTGAGCAGGTTTTCAAATTTCTTTGTAATTCCATTGGTATCACTGACCGATGCAAGAAAGTGTGTCAATTTCTGGAGTTTCTCAACATATGTTTTGAAATCAGCGAACTTAACACCTCTTGCTCTCAAGTTCGGATTGGACTTGTTGGGATCCGGTCCATAATGACCACCGTTCTTTTTATCAGATTCCTCATCTGACATTCCGAACTTGGTTGGAAAGTGATCGAGATTACCTGGCTCAAGCCACTCTCCACCCATCTTCTCAAGAGCTTTCTTGAGCTTCTCATCTGGAGGGAGTTTGCTTTCCCGCCAATCTTCAATCATGGTGATACATGCCGACAATCCAAGGAATGCGAACAATCCAAGATAAAACGTGAGAACAAAGCCTTCTTGACATGGTTCAGCACCATTGTCCATTTTGTATTTCATACAAATAAACCTATCTGACCCCATGACACACTTATTGAAATCCTGACCGGGGGGGGTCGTTGGCCCCTCCCGGTCAAGTTAACACATAACAAATTATTTGAAGTATCCGCATTATTCTTTAGGTGGATCCATTGTCAAGCTATGCAACGTAAGAGTACACAAGTCATCCATAGCCAACGGCATCTGACCATTAGGTAAGATGTAGTTGTTTAATGAATGGACGTATGCATCACACTCACGTGTTGCTTCCTCACTCATGATGGGTATCCAACTGCATGTGTCCCCATCGAAGTCCGCAGCCAATGCTTTCAATCGTGTAGGATGCAACAACATAGCATCGATAAAACTCGCGTTGATAACAGGGTATTCTGGTAATTTGGTATCGTAGTGATTGCTCTCACTTACGTCACCTTTCAGATATACGACTCTACCAGGCGAGGTACTCATCAAGTGTGTCTTAGCAACATAGATACTCTGTTCATCCGCAATTGGATATCGTGTAACAGTTCCATATTTGCCAACACTTGCTTGATAAGTTACAATGTACAGAAGTTCACAGTTCGTAAACGGCCTAACACGACTTGGATCAAACTCTCTGCCATATTCAGCCATACGCATCTTGAACTCATCCAAGTTCCTTATGATGTGAATGTCTTTGCCAGTGTCGTAGACAAGATACATCCAATAACGTTTCTTGTCAGACATGACTGTGACAGGTTTGAATCTGAATTCACCGTCTTGGAACAAATCGATGAACTTCATCATGCCTTCGGTACTGAGCAACTTGTCCTTCTCAGCTTCGTCAATAGGAACATACTCCAACTTCAATGTATCAGGATTGATCAGAGGAACTTGATCAGAACTGATCTCCAATACAGGACTGTAGAAGTTGTGTTTCATGTTGTAAATGACCAATGAAGAGAAGCCTTTAGCGCACTGAAATAACGGTATTTTGACTTCATCAACTTTGTGATACTGCTCAGAACTTGGAGCAGTTGTCTCCATGGATGAAGCTGTGATAACGTTACGTGTACCTTGTGCAATATTACGAGCACCATATTTGCCTTCCAAGAATCCTTTCTTGCCTTTCATCATGTCAACAAGATACAGATGGATCTCATTGACTTTACGCTGAATGGCGTAATGGATAGTATCATAGATAGGCTTGTTGGCGCCAGTAACAGGCATGGCTTTGCAGTTATTGATCAATGAAACATACAAGTTATTGATGCTGTCCTTCTCTTGTCTGGTTTCATCGACTTTGACATCTCGTAACCCAGCAGGTATAACAAGATACTTGTCGATCAACAGTTGATCAGGATACTTACGCAACACATCAATCTTGTCATTACGTTTCAGTGAGTTATTCTTGGCGAGATCTATCTCGAAGAAATGCTTCAAGAAGAATGTATAGCCAGTGTCAGCATTAGGATCTGAATCACTCGCTCTATCGAAGTCACGTGCTTCTTCATTCCAAATTGCATAGCTCTTACCAGACATGATCTCAATGTAGAATCTCTTGAGGGATTGAATACACTGGAATACATGAGGTGCAAAGATCTTGCAATTCAGAGTTATGTAACCGAATGTCACCAGTCGAACAGGATCAGCAATATTGCCGAAGATCTGTTCGGAGAACAGACCTGCTTCATGGAATTGGTTACTTGAAGGAGTGTGCACAAATGTGCTCGTAACCTCTTTGCATCCATGCTCTTTGATGTATTTGTTGACATCAAGAAGATGTATGTTTAAAGGTATATTGGGCATAATTATAAGCTCCTTGATATGTTGAATTTTCATAATAAGGTCAAGGAACATCCTATGCAATTTGATACAACCAAATACCTATGAATCACACTAACAACTTATGGAGCTTGTAATATGTCTACTACAGCAACCATTTATGCATTCCTTGATGACACTGCGCTCCATCGCAGGGTCAGAGGTATGAAGGCACATGCCTCAGCCAATCAAGGAGTGTGCTGTATCGATGATCAGATGGTCAACTACTTCGTTGATCCATCCACTATCGTTGATGCGAGACCCGCACGTCTCAAACCCATCGGCATCGCCAGTATTGAAGGTGGTACTTCTGTAACTGATGAACAGGGTGCACTCGATGGTGTTATGTCACTGCACTTCGATGGTGGCAAGATCGGTGATCTCGATCTGTCCGAAACCCGACTCACTGCAACTGAGTTGAACTATCTGTTCAACATCATTGAATACGCTGCTTACAGTCAGAACGAACAAGGAGTTCTGCTCTCAGCTGCAACTATGAATGCAACCATCAACGCACAGCCTGGTACTTATGGCGATGACAGCTTCTATCTGCTCGGTTCACTCCGTGTGTCAGCTGAATCACTCGATACCGATTATGATGTTCGTGAACGTGTTGTGCTGTCAGCTGATAACTACTCATCCTATCAGGGCAAAGTGTTCATCAAAGCCGGTCAGAAGACTGGAGTTGAATTGACAGCTTTGAATCGTGAGGAATATATTGGCAAGATCGGTTACGTTGTCAACACTGACAGAATCGAAGCTTATGCACACGGTGTCGCTGATCCCATCAATCCTGTTATCAGAACATGGATTGAATTTACAGTGACCCTGTCTGGTGGTCAGTTGGTCACATTCCATATCTTCATGGGACGTAACGCGTTCATGGCTGATTATCCTTACAGCACCATCACTGACATTGTCTATCCTTGTGACCCCAATCTGTTGCTTGACTTGAGCACTGTCACCAATGTGGCTGACATGCTGTCACAGTCATCCAGTTTTATCAACTCTGAATTGATGTCTATCGGTTCAGTTGGTAACAGAACAGCTGGTCCTATTGAAGCTGAAGATCATTCCGGTCTGTTGAGATATCCCTGCATTTACAACAATGCAACTATCGGTAACGGACAGGGTCAGTATGAACTCTACTTCGGTGTCATGTACAAAGGTGTTGAACCTGATTCTGAAGAAGCACGTATTGCTATCAAGAATGATCTGCTCGAACGTACTTCAACAACTGATGCTGACTGGCAGGATATTCTGCCTGACTTGTTCGCAGCCGCAACTTTCATCCTCTTCCCGCTTTGGCATCACACAACAATCAATGCGGGCAGAGAGATTCCGTCCAAGGTGTACGGCGTGACAATGTTCCCTGAAATTGTCAAACGATTCTATCCGAACTACACTGAAGCACAGATCAAGGATTATCTTGAAGTGCTGCCGAATGCAGTGTCACCTTATCTCATCTTGGCTATGCCGTCCATGGAGAACAGAGAAGTCTATCGACGTCTCCGTACTATCCATCCGACTTACCAGGCTGTTGCCAACAGTTCAACAGATGTGGATAAGCAGTCCACTTCGACTATCAAATTCGCTGAGAAGCTCAATGACACCATGGGTCAGTTGATTGATTCACAGAACTCTGGTCAGCAGCCTGCAGGTGCCAAAGCTTACAACGGAGTCTACTGTGTCTCATTCGTTGAGGACGGTATCTCCTACTATGTGGTAACACCTCAAACCTTTGTTGAAACTATCAGCGTTGAAGATAAAGAAGACCTGATGTAATTTGAAACAGATGGAAGGAATCAAACATGATAACACAGCAACTTGTTCTCGGTAGAACCTACCGATTCAGGTTTAAAACAGTGTTCGTTAATCATGGAGCTGGTGCCACTACATGCCTCCACCAAGGTGGGGGCGTGTTCCGTCTGGAACAGATTGCATCTTTCTACGATATAACAACTGCTGGTATTAAACTCTTTGAGAACTTCTTTGAACCAGTTGGTGTTACAAGAGAAGAGTATCAGGCTTACTTCGATGGCAAGCCTGCAGATGTGTATGTTGATGAATACGAACAACGTGAGGTCCAAGTGCAGGTCACCGAGATCGTCACAGAGACTCAGATCATCAATGGTGTTGAAACTGCGGTGCCTGTTGAACGACAGGTTACAAGAACCAGAATGGAACAAGTTCCAACTGGCAATACCATACTTGCCAAGTCATACACAGATGAAATCTCCTATGCGAATTACCCGATCTACAAACTTGTTGACGTTGTTGATAATAAAGACATCCTTTATGTTCCGCAGCAAGCTATTGCAGAATTCCCTGAAGTTGACATCGATCAATATGCTGATATCACACTTGCTATCAGACTCGGATTCTTCAATGAAGTTTCTATGTTGGAACCGATGCTGCAAGCTGTTAAAGACAGACTTGCACTCTATGGAGTCTACTACGATAATGTCAACTTGATCGTGACTGACAATAAGTGGATGTCAAGTAGAGAATATGATGAAATTGTTGCTGCAAGACAGCCCGGTATTCGCACTATCATCACAGATGACAATCAATCGAATTATGTCAACAAAACTGTGATTGATAATGGAGATGTAAAGGTACTTGTCAACACAACAACACCTGCCGCTAACGAGATCGCTATTTCAAGCGTGATCCAACGATCGGTGACACTGAGTCACAACAACAAAGAATCCTATCTCGGATACACCTTCAAATACCAGCCCAATGCTGGTGCCGAGATCAGTGAGGTGGTTGTACTCGATAGCACCAATGTTGACACCTATGTCGGTAGATCAGGTGTGGTTTACAAAGAAGTGTATGTGGTAGACAACTCCGTTGTCAACAATCGAAACTTCTTCTTCTTGTATGAGAAGGAGCGTAGAGAGAACAATAAACTTAAAGCACAGATCCAGGCACTCGAAGAGATCATTGCTCAGAATACTGTGTCTAATCAATAACTCAGGGAGTAATTCATGACTACACGTGCAAATGTAAGATATGATCTCACTGGGTCACTCGCCGAATATAAGAAAGACAACGTGCGTGCCGTTATCTTCTCAGACAACCAGAGAGTGGAGTTCAATGAACCTGTCTTCTTGAACTCCATTGTAGTTATGAGAGATAGTGGCACGAGTCAAGTAGCACTTCGCAATGGTGCTGCCGATGGATGGATCGTTGAATCTGCAGATATTGACTATGCTGCTATGTCAGATGCCAAATTGCAGAACAACAGCTTCAATTCACAACTTGTTAAATCCATAGTTGTCAAGTATTTCACAGCTACCATGACAACGGCTACGATCACAGTATCATATCAGAGATTGCGTAAAGATCTCAACGAAGAGTACACCTATGACGGTAATGGACCGGAATACAGTCCTGCTCTTATGGCCAAAGTGCTTGAAGATATCGAATACTTGTCAAGACGTTCAAATACTGTGACTGACTTGTTCGGTGCGTCTCTCGAAGATCACACTTTAATTGAAGAAGATCTCACTGGTGTGGCTACTACCAACTTCATCACTGGTGAACGTCACACTATCAACGTCCCTCAAGGAAGGTTGTTCATCAGTCCTGATAGAGGTTCATTCTTCGATTATGATGTTCATGTCTACGGGTATACTGGCAAAGCAGTTACCATAACCCAGACCAACAAAACAACCTTCTATGGTAAGACCTTCGTCTATACTGAAACACAGCGTCTCGAGAATCTCAATACAACTTCATCCAAAGAGAAGAGAGTTGTTATTGACAGAAACAATGCAGATGGTTATATCGGTATGACTGGTACTATCATCGATGATGTTGTTGAATGGGTCAAAGGCACTGACTTCATTGTGGTTGGTGCTAATTTGGCTAAGACCAAAAAAGCTTTGCATGAGAGCGGAGTGTATGAACACATCCAAGTTCTCAAGAGCTATGTTGGTGATGTTATGATCAGCTACCACGCATTCGGTGGACATGTTGCAACTCAAGACATCATCGATATGCACAAGAACATGCAGAACTTGACTTCTGTGTTCAAAGGATCTGGATTGTTGACAGACTCATCTCTGTACACGCATCCTATCGTTCGTGAGATGATCAAACGTATCAATGCGTTCGAAGAATATCACAACCATTATGCGCAGATCGAACACATCATCTCTGTAAGAGATCAAGGATTCCATTGGTACAACATTGGATTCATCTATGACAACAGATGGGAAGGTGTTGAAGATGCTATTTGCGATCTCGGTCATTTTAGAATCGAATCATTGGCGAGAGACTGGTCTTATGAATTCGATGTTATAACCAACATCGATGCTGATAGAGCGAGAGAGTTTATCGTCAAAACAAGAGCCTGTGGTGACACTAACAATGTCAATGACTTCAAGAACTACATGGTACTTGAAGACAAGGACAATGTCTATCTGAGACTCTGTTATGTTGCAGATGGTAAGACTTCTGGTGTTGTACTCCAGTATGGTATGAAGTTTGACAAGTTCACTATTCCTGTCAATGGAGTAGCAACTGAAACTCTTATCGTAACCAACAAATCTGGTAATGCATCCAGATGGCGTCTCTACAGTAATCCTCTCGATATGGATTATCCTGCTGATGACAACTTCAGCACACCGATCTATCATCAGAATGCTGACGATGATTCATTCACGATGCCGAATGGTTATGACACATGGAGTGCTTCCAATGCAAATTGCAAGTCCAATATCAAACCTCTCGAACATGAAGGTGGTATGATCTATTGGGCTGGTTGCTATCCGATGCACAAGATGATGAGCACTCACACCAACTCCAATCCATTCCAGACTCAGTCTCGAACTATTCTTCAGCCTATGGTTCGCGATACACAGCTCAAACCTTATCAGGTATCTGGAGTATCGTTCGATATTTTCGACAGAGTCGCTGGTGCTTACATGACCATTGAATCACCTTGCACACCAAATCATGCAAGAAGTGTCAATGGTTCTATGGAACTCGAGATCGGATCTAATAACACCAACAAAGAATACAGTGGACAAGAAGTTATCTTCTGTTTGCAGGATCTTTGTGCATTGCGTTATGCGTTGAACTCTGATGCATCTGGTAACATGCAGTTGAGTGTTATCACAACTCTTGGTACCAACAGTATCATCAATGAACGCTTCGATCTTCGTCAAGTAAGACTTCATTTTAACTGATCAACAAGTGGAGGATAACTACTATGTACGTTAAAGTTCAGTATGCTCCATCTACTGGTGAAATCAGTTCAGTGGAGCTTATTTTGGGGAGTGTGACCACTCACTCACAGAGTGGCATTTTGTATGCACCGATGTCATCAATTCCGGCTCAAAACCTTGGTGATTTTGTGTCAAATCCACAACATTACCAAATCTCCAGTAACAGTATTACACTTCGTTCTGGTATGACTCAGACCGGTGAAAGAACATTGACATCTGTGAATATGGATGCACCTATGGCACTGTTGAGAGTCAATACAGTTGGCTCATTTGCAACATTGTAAAATGACGTTATAAAGACATCTACCATCCGGACAAGTGCCGGATGGTAGATGATCTATTTGTCATTTATGCTTTGGCATTGTTGATAGCTGCTTCAACCAACATGATGAATGCGCGTGCAACACCAGCGACATTATCACGATGGATCTTGAAGATGTCAATGGCCAATTTAAGTGAGTCTTTGGCTGTCTTGGCTTCTTCAGTGGCATTGCCTTTGGCAGCAGCAACTTCCTTCTTGGCAACTTTGTAAGCCTGTTCGATGGTTTTATTGGCATCCATATCCTTGATAGTTTCATCAAGGAGTTTAAGGACCTTATCGAAGTAAGTATCCATAGACTCATGGATCCATCTGAGGTTCTTCAAGCTGCCTTCAACCTTCTGGTGACGGACAGCTCCTTTGGAGATAGCCACATGTTTGACCACACCACCTTCTTCAGATACTTCAATATTGATGCCAAATTCGATCAATGTTTTGGCGAGCTGTTCTTTGTTCTTAGCTATCCACACCATAACATTCTGAGGACGCATGGTATCGAGGACAGCTGAAAGTTTGTGTGATTCGTCAACGAGGATTTCCCAATCCTTGTAAGGATATGTAACGATCGACAGAGCTTCAAATTCCTTCTTGGTACCAAGGAATGTTCTGTTCATCTGCCACTGTGCACGATATCTGCCGATCTTGATACGATAACGTTTGATGGCAACGAAGTAATCGGATACATAAGAGCAGAATGCTTTCCAGAGTGCTTCAATGAGTCTGGCGAGTTCTTCGAGTAAACCCTCCATAGCAACGTCAATGTGTTTAACATATTCGTTCATGAGGGTTCTGTTGTTGTCACCATTGGTAGGTGCAGGCAGGTGAGAACCTATAAGTTCCTGCAATGATTCATTGGCATTGACAACACAATGAAGATTGTGGTCATATGTACCATTGACCATAGCTTCTCTTACGATACTCAACTCGTCAATGCATTTGGAGACAGCCTCGTATTTAGCGAGTGTATCTTCAATGTGCAGACGAGCTGAGATACAAAGAGCACCTCTGTTGGAAGGTGTGTATTCCATAGATGTTCCTTATATGTGAAAATGTTAATTGTTCTGAACACGGTCCCAAGGAGTGATAGCTGTAATAGCTTTAACAACTTGAGAATCACCAAGTGCCGTACCCCAATAGGTTGATGAGAATGTTGTGTTCTTATTGATCAGAAGAGCTGTAGCGAGTTTGCGTCTTATCTGACCAAGTCTGAAATAACGTTCTCTCAAACCAATACCTGACAGAGTTGAGAGGTATTCTTGGAGTTTGGTGTTGTTGGACAAGGCTTTGAGGAATGAACCTTCAGCAGCCAGTGAGATGAACAAGATGGGACTCAAGTCTTCGATACTGAATTGGATATCAATGACTGTCGGCAGCTTGTTGATACTCCATCCAAATTCACCATCACCACGTTTGATAGACAATGTTGTAATGACACCTGCAGGGATACTGAACATGCCTTTACAGAATGCTCTTACAATAAAAGGTGATGAGTAGGTTGAATCACCAACACCACGAGGAAGTGTGGTTGCAAGAAGCATACAAGTTGGCACCATGCAAGACTGGAAGATGGAGACGTTATCGCCACCTGTACGAGCACGAAGTCTCATGGTGAAACTGTAAGATCTTGAGAAGGATGATCCAGACCAAGATTTGGGCAAGTCAAAGTATCCATTAGAAGTGGCAACGTAATTTGTCAGCTTCTTGAGACTGCCTCCGAAGATGGCATCAAGACCTTGTTTAGCTGAATCCATGGTGTTCTTCAAGAACGCAAGTGCTCCAGATGACTTACCGAATTCACCGAGGTTCTTAGTACGGTTGGCATCAACCTGTCCATTCAATTGCTGTCCAAGTTGTGAATCCTTGGTGCTGTTACTGAACGATTCACTTGCATCTGTAGATTTCTCAACACGGAATCCAACAAAGTCATTGCCTGACAATGATGTACCAACAAGTGCACCAGTGAACTTATTCCATACGCTTGGTTTGCGTGCGGCACCAGGTCTTGCGGCACCGCCAGTGCTCGTACCTTTTGCAAAGATATCGAACTTCTTACCAGAGATACGACAGTTCTTGATAAGTTCATCCGTTGTCGTCACTTTGGTGGTCCTGCCAAGACGAGCAGCTCGCTTGTTCATGATTTTAAAAATATCGGGACCATCTTTCATGATCTCAGGAAGGTTCTTGGTGTATCTCGCAAGCTGGTTGGCTGGCATATTAGCACCACGTTGTGAACCGAATGAGCTATACAATCCCATATTAACAGCAAGGTGTGACAACAGAGTGTTGACAGTTCTGTAATAGAGTGTCATAGTTGAATACATGTGAAAGTATTCCGTGACATCGAGTTTCTTGGATGCATATAAGAGATCCTTGGCCCAGATGATGGGCAGCCAAGGCAACTCAATGGCAAGTCCAATGCCTTTAGCAAGTAGATTACCAATTTTAACAGATGCTCCAACATAACCATTGTCGACCATGGCTGCCGCCAGTTTATCATTAGCGTTCATAAAGAACTTATCCAAGTTATTATACTTGGGTACGCCCATGGTTAAATACAGAACCTGTTGCTTGGATTCATAGATTTCATTGTAGACACGACCCATGCCATATGTCGTACCTTGACACATATACGCATCATGAACAATGTCATCGTCCAATGCAAATGCAGAATAGGGGTTAATAACATCATTGCCTCCAAGTGAAGCATCTGATACACGAGGTGAGAGGTACTGGTAGGGGTCTGCCACACCTCCATTATTGTCTGATTCGTTCTGTTTAATGATCTGCTTGGCTTTAGCTTTAGCTTGTTCATGCGACATTCTTGCACCTGTAGAGGATGGAGATCCTTCAAGTGCTCGTGTCAAAGCATTAAACAATGCTGTTCGGTATGATTTGTAATCTTCACCAAGTATCACACCATAAGGTTGCTTAAGCCAAGAGCTGTCATTATCACGAACAGCATCTCGTTTAGCCATAATAATTCTCCGATGTAATGTATTGTTATTTAAGCTATATTATCGTCTGATAGGGTATTTGAACAGCCTACTACTTGAGTAGGGCTATTCAACATTACTATGATAGTAATGTTGAAATTACACACAAATTAACTTAAATAACAAATACGGAGCTGATAACATTATGGCAGAAGATTGGACACCCAAAGACAATTGGTCGCCAAACAACCACGATCATGATGATGTATACTCCAAACTTGGACACGTGCATGATTATGCCGCAAGTAACCATAATCACGATGGTAGGTATTATACCGAGTCTGAAATCGACACAAAGTTGACAAAACTATCAAGTATCGGGTTTCCAAATTACGCGAGTTACACTACGATATCTTCATCACCGTACACTTGTACAAAGAACGGATGGATCCAGTGTGAGGGATATCGATACGGTGAGGGCACTGTCAAAATAGGCAATTTGACTGCGATGCACTTTGGAGCAAATTTTGCAGAAGAGAACGATGGTGCAGCAAATATAGTTCCGGTATCATCTGGTGATGTTGTTACTTTCAGTGGTGACGTTACAGTAAGATTCGTCAATATTAAATAAATTGACACAAAAAATAAATTAAATGAACACTAACTTGTAGCAGGGGATGACCCTACTACAAGTTAGATGAATCATTTAGTAATTGTTCCAACCTTCAACGACACGGCATTCTTTGGCACCATCGATGTCAATACAATCACCATTCTCAAACTGTATCACGAACGCACCATGAGTGTTGATGAAGAGAGCGTCAACCACTGATTTGTTCAATGTGTTGATTGAGAGTAATGTATTGACACGGCACACACATTCATCAAATGATAACGTGTGTTTATCAACGATCAAAGTGTCACGTTTGTTGATAGTGAAACTCACTGACTTGTGATCACGAGTATGTGGATTTGTAACATGCAGCGTGAATTCAACATTGTCATTCTTGGTACCATACAGTCTGTACTGCACGTGAACGCACTGAATGATAGATGACAATTCAGTTACACTTTCATCAGGAGTGATGACAATGTACGGTTTGTCAACAAGTTCATCCATCGAAGTGTCCTCGATTTCTTTATCTTGTTTGGTGACAGTAGTGGGCGTAGTTTCTTTGTCACATTCCGGGTAATTGTCAACATCGAGTCGTTTAAGTATCCGAGTTTTGGATGCTTCCATCGGGTACGCCAATCGTGCGATGTTCTCGATTTCGTTTTCATTCATACCTGTGATTTCCACAAGCTTCAGCTGTTCTTCTCCTCTTGCTATCACGAATCTACGACCAGTCTGTTCCACCTGAAGATACACTGCATCGAATTCAACCATGTCGCATACTTCGCTATCTGGATTAGAATCCTCGGTGATAGGAGGGGCAGTTTCGATAGAAACCTTCTCATAGGTTATACCAAGAGGAGTTCTCTTCTTGACACAACTCATCTCGATTGCCCCGAGGCAACCATTCGCACCATTGATATCACCTGTGATGAGTTTATCATCGGTGAGTCGTCCATTGATCCTGGCTCGCAATACGCACAGTTCATATTCTGCTTTGACCCCTTTTTCAAAACTGATCGGTCTGAAGAATCGCACATTGAGGAACGTTCCATTGCGCTGATGCGCTCCAATGAAAACATTGTTGAAGTTACGCTCGCCTTTATAAGGTATGTATTTACTCATTTGTTATCTCCTTTGATTGTCGCGTGAGCAGATATCGTCATTCCAAACGGAATGGATGCTTGGAACACAGTTCCATCTTCAGTTCTGTCTCGTCTGAATACAAGTGTGGGTCTGTTGTGGATTATAGCCGATTCCATTTCGATCGGATCAGACTCACCACATTTGCTGTTGATGAGGTCTACGAGTTGTTCCCATTGTGGGAAGTCCTCACCATGGTTCTTGACTTTCAGATCGAATGCATAGAGTCTTTTGTCTGCTCCACTGCAGAGCAATCTGACTCCACCGTCATTGTCTCGTACCAACGAGAGCTTTGTTACTTTGTACGTACTGAACATATTTACCTCCTAAGGTTGTTTGGTTAATGTTCGCATATCATTTAAGTAATATATTCTTAAATACTTTTGAATATGCTATGTAACAAGACTTTGTTATTACTCATTCATCTAAGCTACGCACTCTGACAACGTCCTATTACCAGCAAGAGTGTGTTATATTTACCATAGATTCTTTTTACCAGTAATATTTAGGAAGATCCACTAAGGGCACATGCCCTTAGTGGATCTTGTCTTTATTACGTCAGAACACTTAAACAAGGAGTTAGAAGATGTCTGGACGTATGACGTACAACCCTGTAACTGGTAGATACACCTACAGGATCGATCCCATCATCAGAGAGATCGATGGGCGTGAACAGTAGGTTGTATCCGTGTTTGGTGATCCGATGTCAATGGATCAACAGATCGAGCACGATCCAACCAACGATAGTGCCGCTGAATCTGTTGTTGTCGTAGCTGACAAATCCGAATGACTGAACAAGAACTGGATGTATCATCCAGTTCAACTTAAATACGAATCAAAACTAATGTTAACCAAAGCACAGTAGTGACGAACTCGGTGCGAAACTAAAGGAGCATGTAAGTTATGGCAGGAGTCATTATTTACAACAAATCTACAAACAGATACGTATACAGTGTGAATGCTGATCTCAGCAAACTTATCAGCGGTGGTATCGATGTGTCATTAACATCTGCACTTCCAGAACACGTTGCCAAAGGACAGTGGTTCTACACTGCTGATGGTGAGCTGTGCGAAGGAACTGTTGAGACCATGACATTCCAAGATATGGCTGTCATGCCAACAACAACACGTCAGGTATTCCAAACTACTGGTAAGATCTTGACATCAGATGTGGTTGTTGAAGGGGATGTCAATCTCAATGCCAATAATATCAAAAAGGGTGTCAGTATCTTCGGAGTCGAAGGAGCATTTGGACCGTATGATGGAACCACACTTGTACAGAGTGTTGTTCCTCGTGGGTATTATTACTATGATGCAACTGGTGAACTTGTTGAAGGCACTGCTCCAGTATCAGATGGAATCACTATCATGCCTGATGAAATGGATCAGAGAATTGCATCTGGACAATATATCGCATCTGACATTATCATTGAGGGCGAACCCAATCTCTCCACACATAACTGGCTTGATACAATCACAATCTTTGGCAGACAGGGGTCTATTCCAACTTATGATGGACCTCGTGAATTCACACCCTCTACACAAGAACAGGTTATTCACGGTCGAGTGTATATATCTGGAGATCTGAAGATTGGTGGTGACATCAATCTGTCATCAAATAACATTGCCGAAGGAGTATCCATCTTCGGAGTGGTTGGTACATTACACGTTCCGGATTACGGCATGTACGCATGTGAGTCACATGAAGTTCTCAAAGGTTCAACATTCATCAACAAGCAAGGTGAAGTTGAAGAAGGTGCGATCGAGTATTATACTGGACCGCATGAAGTTCAGCCTGGTACAACTCAACAGGTACTCAATACAGCACAACGTTATATCGAACAAGCTATCGTTGTACTTGGGGATGAATATCTCCAACCTGAAAATATCATCGAAGGTACTACCATCTTTGGTGTGGAAGGTACGGCTCCTTATGTACCTGAAGTTGATCAAGTTACTGTTGATGACACCAAGGTTGTAGAGGGTGAGTACTTTATCGGTCGTGACAAGCAACTACATGTCGGCAGTATGCCAGCATTCGACTCAATCGACATGCCTTATTCGCATCTGCAACCATGGTGTAGTTCATACGAGTATCCGGATTACCACAGTGACACAAGTTATCTGGCCTGCACTGGTCATTAT
>JAEIGA010007463.1_pt1 | contig 16615 bp, 15 predicted proteins | sample 9270691 | NCBI WGS metagenome assembly JAEIGA01 (sample SAMN17057246, study PRJNA624740) | gut metagenome | biome: biome; isolation source: fecal sample | host: Bos grunniens | place: China: Xizang | collected 2019
AAAGAGGATGTATATGTTTGATAAGTTAGAGGAAATAGAAGATATAGTAAAAAAATGTAGTAAATGTGGATTGTGTGCTAATAGAACAAATTCTGTTTTTGGAGTAGGTAATCCAAATGCTAAAGTAATGTTTATTGGAGAAGGACCAGGTGCAGATGAGGATGCTGAAGGAGAACCTTTTGTTGGAAAAGCTGGAAAACTTATGAATCAGGCTTTTATAGGTCTTGGAATTTCAAGAGAAAAAATATATATTGCTAATGTTGTAAAATGTAGACCGCCTAATAATAGAACTCCATTAAAAGAAGAGGCAGTAGCGTGTTTAGATTATTTGAGAAATCAAGTAATGATAATAAAACCAAGGATAATTGTTTTATTAGGAAATACTGCATTGAAAAATATTCTTGGAGAAGAGTATGGAATAACTTCTACAAGAGGAAATTGGATTGAGAAAAAAGGAATCAAATATATGCCGACATTTCATCCTGCTGCGTTACTTAGGGATGAGAGTAAAAAAATAGACTTTTGGAAAGATTTAGAACTTGTAAAAAAAGAAGCTGAATATCAAGGAATTGAAATATAAAACAAAAACCTGCTTTTAAAGCAGGTTTTTAATTTCTATTAATATTTTTTTCTCTTAAAGTTTCTTCAAATAATAAAACTAATTTACTAAATAATCTTTTGAAGAATTGGAAGCCATAAGTTTGTTCTTGAACTGCAGCTAATTCTGTAGTTATAGAATCTAAATCTAAAATGTTTCCGTATTTTAATAAGAATTCTCTTTTTTCTTCTAATCTTCCTAAAATATCTTCGCAAAATGAATTGTAGAAGTTGTAATTTTGAGTTGAGATTAAAACGTCTTTAAAGCCAAGAAGATGATTTTCGAATTCATAAGTATCGTCTAATGTTCTAATATTGCTTAGTTCTGCGTTAAAGCAATCTAAAAGAATTATATTTTGTGTTTCTAATGTTTTTTCTAAAATTATATTTTTATAGGCATCTATTTTTGCGTTTAATTTTTTGATTTTGCCAAAACTTCTTGCTTCTTCAGAACAGATTGATAATTTATAAATATGTTCTGAAAGTAATGTTTCGTATTGGCAAATTAAATCAAAATTTTTTTCTATTTGGTTATATGTTTTTACACTTGATTTGGCAATAAATGTGTTTTTGAAAACATCATTGCTATAAAGTGTACTGTGATAAAGAGGATAACTTCCAGTGAAGTAAATCATTTCGTTAAGTAATGCAGTTTGTAATGGATAAAAGTCAGGACTTTCTGTTGAAAGTTCCATATTGTAATATTTAACTGAATCTAATTCTGAATTTGATGCAACAGATGCCATGTGTTGCACTGCTGCTTCGTTTAATGCCATACCATTATTTGAATAACCTTCTAAATTATATAGCCCCATTCTTAATAATTTGCCTTGCTTATTTTTTACTTCTTGAATGAAGTGTAAACATTCATGAAGTGCTAAAGAATGTAAATCTTCTAGGTCCATATCTTTACTGAAATAAATAGAGTTATTTTTGTAAAAATATTTTGCCATTGCCATGTCGTTTGGCATTTCTGCTATATACATATCAAGTCTAGCAATTGAAATAAATAAGTCACTTTGATTTAATCCGTGTTCTGGAAAAGCATTTACGATCTTTTCAGAAATATTAGAAGCGATTTTATTTATTTCTAACGTATTCAATTTACCGATTACATTAATACCTTCTTTTTTTAAGGTAGAATTGATACTCATCTAAAAACTCCTCGATTCTTTTGTATACATATATTATACAATAAAAAAAGTAAATACAAATATCAATGATATTAAGAAACTGTAACATTTCCGTTACAAATGTGTTGTTATAAAAATTTAATATTATATAAAAAATAATACATAAATCTCTGTATTCCGTATATATTTCATAATTTGTGATTTGATAAAAGTGCTTATAGTACTGTTTTTACGGGTTGATTTTGAATATATGTAATAATATAATTAATATATAATTACTTTTAACGAAATAAGAAAGAGAGTTAATTAATGAAAAAAATGACAACTAAAACAAGAAATGCAGTCGCTATGACTACTTTTCTTGCTGGTATCATCTTATCAGGTAATGTTTTTGCTTCTGGTGTGAAATTTGAAATGAATTCATCAGAGGCTTATAAAGCGTGGGAAAAGTTACCGTCAAAAACAGACATCCAACATGCAATACCAAGAGCTTATGATATTGATGTACCAGAGAATGTTTTAAATACATATAGTAGGCAAAATAGAATACCTAATATGAGAAAAAGTTTGTTAGGTAATTCAAAGTCTTCATTAGAAAATGTTCAAGAAATAATTAAAGAATCTAGATTTAGTTTATCTGATAAATTGGATTTAAGAGTAGAAGATCAAGGGTCAACAACAGAATGTTGGGCGTTTTCTTTGCTAAAGTCTATGGAAACAAACATTGCTTTGGCAAATAATGCAAAATATATTTTGAATTTTTCAGAAAGACATATGGATTATGCAACATCAAAAACTTTTATAGATGGAAAAAATGAAAAAGGTTTTGCAAGAGAAGTTGGAGACGGAGGATTATTAGTAACTGGTTTAGCATATTTAACAAATGGACAAGGTGCTGTTTTAGAATCTCATATGCCATTTAAAGACAATGAGGTGAAAATTAAGTTAAACGAAATTGATAAACCAGTTGATACAATGGTAAGTGATTACTATATGTTGCCAACTATTCATAAAAAATATTCAAAAGATAGAGAAGGAAATACTTTATCAGTTAAATATTATAAAAGTAGTGGTGAAGAATATACAACAGATGAATTAGATTCAGTTAGAAAAATTATAAAAGAACAATTAGTTATAAATGGGGCAATATCATCAATGACTGGTGGTGGAATGAAAGAATTTTATAACAATAGTTCAACATTTGAATCAACTGCTTATAACTGTAATGATGATACAAAATAAGAGATCATGCAATTACAATTATAGGATGGGACGATAATTATTCAAAAGAAAATTTTAAAAATGGAAAACAACCATCAACTGACGGTGCGTATATTGTTTTAAATTCATATGGAGCAAATGCGTTTGATAATGGATGCTTGTATATTTCATATGAAGATTTCTTTATAGAAGAAGAAATCTATGCTATTCAAAATACTTCAAAAATTGATTATGATTATTTATATCAATATGATTATTATGGTGGTATTTACGAAGTAGGAAGTGATGATACAAAAACAGGATATTATGCTACAACTTATGATAAAAAGAGTGATATAAATGAACAAATAGAAAGTGTTGGAGTTACATTAACTGATTATGCAAAATTAGAAATTTATTTAGCAGATTATAATACTAAAACCCAAAAAATGGATAATTATATAAAAATTGCAACAACAGAAAATTTAACTCCGGGATATCATAGAATATCTACAATTCCTACTGTTGTTACACAAAAAGATTTTACAATTGTTGTAAAACAAACATCTACAGAAAATAATTTCTATATTCCTATTGAAGCTAATGTTCCAGGTACAGCATATACTGTTGTAAATTCTGAAAATAAAAGTTTTATATCAGTAGATGGCGAAAATTGGGAGAATTTATCTGATGTTACAATAGATGGAATAGATATGAGAAAATCTGATGTTTGTATAAAAGTATTTACTGAAAAAACTAAACATGGATATGAAGAACCTGAAGAAAAACCAGAGGAAGTTAGAGAAATAACTTCTGATTGGTATTTAATCCAAGATAATTACATAATGGATATTGATTTTAATACTACAAAAAAATTAGTATTAGAACATATAGATATAAACATTGATAAAAATATATATGATTCAGCGGGTAATGAAGTTTCAGATTCTGCTTATGTGAAAACAGGAATGAAATTGAGATTATCAGATGGAAGAGAATATATATTAATTGTTAGAGGTGATACTAACTTGGATGGAAATGTAACGATAACGGATTTATCCAAAATGATAGTACATTACAATGAATTTAGAGGAATGGAATTAACTGGTGATGCGTTAAAGGCGGCCGATATGAACTTTGATGGGAATGTTACTTTAACAGATGTGTCTCAAATGTTAGTTTTATATACATCTATATAAAAAAGTCATTAATATTATGTTATTAAAATGTAACAAAAAAATAAATAAAATTACTTGATTTTTGTTAACTTAATGGTTATACTTAAGGAAAGGAGTGTTCAAATGGAGAAGAAGTTTTTAAAAATTGCTATTGTAATGGTATTATTAGTTTTTGTTTATTCTAGTGTAGTAAATGCGTTAAGCTTTACAGCAACAATGACACCTAGTAAAACAACAGTTCCAGAATCAACTGAATTTACAGTTTCTGTGAAAGTTTCAAATTTAGATGTTGGAGCAAATGGAATAAACTCATTAAGTGGTTATTTAAAATATGACGAAAGTGTTTTTGAAAAAATTGGTGATACAAGTATCGAAGCTTTAAGTGGATGGACTGTGTCTTATAATGCAGAAAACGATAAAGTTGCATTAACAAAAACAAGTTTCGTTAAAACAGAAGAATCAGTTTTTCAAGTAACATTTAAAACAAAAAGCCAAATTGCTGAAGGAAAATCTGGAAAAATTGAATTCACTAATATAGTTGCTTCAAACAGCGCTTCTGATATAAATGCGTCTGATATTTCAATAACAATTAATATCGGAGAAGAAAGTACAGAAGATGGAAATGGCGCAAGTGGTGCTAATGTGACTGGTGGAAACGCAAGTGAAAACGGAAACAGTGTAGGATCAGGAGCAAATATAAGCGCTAATAATGGTAACACAGCAAAAGGAAATACATCAATAAGTGTTAGTACAGATAAGAAAAATACTAATACAGTAAACAAAACTACAAATACAAATACAAATCAAGCTACAAACACTAATACAGATAAAAACACAGTAAGTGGAGCATATAACAGCTCAACAAATACTTCAGAAGAAGATATACCTTACACAGGTGCTGAAGACACACTTATGATTTTAATTGGTGCAATATTAATGGTAGCATTTGTATTCTATATAAAATTCGAAAGAATTAACAAAGAAATGAAATAAAAAAATATTTTTTAGAGCAGCAGAAATGTTGCTCTTTTTTTGTGATTATTACACTTGAAAATTGTGTAAATATTTAGTAAAAAGGTTTGAAAAATAGGCTCTCATAATATATAATAACAATACTAAAATATAAGGATGTATTAAATGAAATTACTAATAACAGAGAAACCATCTGTTGCGATGGAATTTGCAAAAGCGTTGAAATTGAATACTCAAAAAAAGAATGGTTATATAGAATCGGGAGAATGGATTATAACTTGGTGTTATGGTCATCTAGTGACAATGAGTTATCCAGAAGTATATGACGAAAAACTAAAGTTCTGGACTCTAAATACATTACCATTTTTGCCTAAAGAATATAAATACGAAATTATTCAAGGACATCAAGGAAAACAATTTGAAATAGTAAAATCTTTACTTCAAAGAGAAGATGTAGAAGAAATATATAATGCAGGAGACTCTGGAAGAGAAGGAGAATATATTCAAAGATTGGTTTTTATGATGGCGAATCCTAATCCAAATGCTAAAATGAAGAGAGTTTGGATTGATTCTCAAACGGAAGAAGAAATTCAAAGAGGAATTAGAGAAGCAAGAAATCTTAGTGAATATGATAGTTTATCAAATTCGGCATATTTAAGGGCTAAAGAAGATTATTTAATTGGTATTAATTTTTCTAGATTATTATCTATAATTTTTGGAAAAAGAATAGCTAAAGATATAAATGAAGAAAAAGTTTCTATTTCAGTCGGTAGAGTTATGACTTGTGTTTTAGGAATGGTTGTTTCTAGAGAAAGAGAAATAAGAAACTTCGTTAAAACAAAATATTATAAAATTGTTGGAGAATTTGGACCAGAAGGTAATGGAATAAAAGCTGAATGGAAAGTTTCAGAACAATCCAAATTGTTTAATAGTCCATTACTATATAATGAGACTGGCTTCAAAACTGAAGAAAATGCTAAAAAGTTCATTTTAAGCTTGGCTGGAAAAAAAGCTGTTATAACTGAATTGAAAAAATCAAAACAAAAAGAAAATGCTCCGCTTTTATTCAATTTGGCTGAAATTCAAAATGAATGTACCAAAGTTTTTAAAATAAAACCGGATGAAACTTTGGAAATAATTCAAGAATTATATGAAAAAAAATTAGTTACATATCCTAGAACTGATGCTAGAGTTTTATCAACTGCTATAGCAAAAGAAATAGGTAAAAATTTAAATGGATTATATAAAAATTTTAAGGATGAAGAAATAAGTGGATATATTTCTAAAATGGTAAATGAGAAATATAGTACAAATTTAGTAAAAACTAAATATGTAAATGATAGTAAAATAACAGATCATTATGCAATAATCCCAACAGGACAAGGTTTTGAAAACTATGATAAATTAGGAGAGTTGAAAAAAGAAGTATATAAACTTATAGTCAAAAGATTTATTGCAATATTTTATCCTGCAGCAGAATATAACAAAGTAAATATGACAATAGATGTAGAAAATGAACAATTTTATGCAAGCGGTAAAGTATGTACAAATCAAGGATTTTTAGAAGTATTAAAAAATAGAATAAAAAGTAATGACGAAGAAGAAAAAGATTTAAATGTTTTTTCTAATTTGAAAAAAGGTCAAGAAATCAATGTTATAAATTATGAAACAAAGGATTCTGAAACATCTCCGCCATCTAGATACAATTCTGGTGGCATGGTTTTAGCTATGGAAAATGCCGGAAAACTTATTGAAGATGAAGCATTAAGAGAGCAAATAAAAGGTGCAGGAATAGGTACTTCTGCAACGAGAGGCGAAATTATAAAAAAATTAGAAAGAATAAAATATATTCAAATAAATGAAAAGACACAAATTATAACACCAACAGTAAAAGGTGAAGCAATTTATGATGTTGTATTTAAATCAATTCCAGATATGTTAAACCCAGAATTAACAGCAAGCTGGGAAAAAGGATTAGAAATGGTTGCAAAAAAAGAAATAGAACCAGATATATTCATGGGAAAATTAGAAAAATATATAAGATCTAAAGTTGATAAATTAGTTTTAAAATAGCTAGTAACACCTTATGTAAAATACTCATAATATGTATCATCAATGTTATGAGGAGGAAACAATATGTATAAGTACATAATAAAAGGTGGAAATAGACTTCATGGTGAAGTAGATATTTCTGGCTCAAAAAATGCAAGTTTGCCAATACTAGCTGCTACTTTGATTAGTGGAAAAACATGTAGATTATATAATGTTCCAAATATAGAAGATGTAAAAATTACATTAGATATTTTAAAAAGTTTGGGGTGTAAAGTAAAAAGAGAAAAAAATAAAGTAACTATAAATTCTAGGGAAGCTTCAAAAACAATAATACCAGATGAATTGATGAGAAAATTAAGGTCGTCTGTAATTGTTGCTGGTGCTATATTAAGTAGATTTAAAGAAGTCCAGTTTTCATATCCAGGAGGATGTGAAATTGGAGCACGACCAATAGATTTGCATTTAGAAAATTTTAAAAGAATTGGTATAAAAATAGATGAAAATAGTAGATATATTGAGTGTAAATATGATAAAATAGATTCGAAAAAAATCGACTTGGATTTTCCAAGTGTAGGAGCAACTGAAAACTTAATATTGGCTACAGTTTTAGGTAATCATGAAGTAATAATTAATAATGCAGCTAAAGAACCTGAAATTATAGATTTGGTAAATTTTTTAAATAAAATGGGTGCCAAAATATATGGGGCAGGTAGTAATAAAATAAAAATTGTTGGAGTTAAAGAGTTAAAAGAGGTTTCATATAAGATAATGCCAGATAGAATAGAGGCAGGAACTTTTTTGATAGCTGGCGCTATTACTGGAGGAATGATAAAATTAAGTAAAATAAATCCTAATCACATTAGTCCGGTGATAAGTAAGTTGTCTGAAATGGGAGCAGATATCAAACTGACTGATTCAGAAATTTATATAAGTGTTAATAGGAAATTGAGATCAACAGAAATAACTACTATGCCATATCCAGGATTTCCAACAGACCTACAACCTCAATTTTCAACATTATTAACTTTAAGCAAAGGAACCTCAATAATAACAGAAAATATATTTGAAAATAGATTTAAGTTTATGCAAGAGATAAAAAGAATGGGAGCCAAAGCAACTATTCATGGAAATACTATGATTATAAATGGAGTAAGAAAATTACATTCTGCTAATGTTGAAAGTACAGATTTAAGAGGTGGAGCGTCACTAGTTTTAGCAGGACTTGCAGCCAAGGGCGTAACAAGAGTAGGTAGATTAGACTATTTAATAAGAGGATACGAAAATTTTGATAAAAAATTAAATTGTTTAGGTGCAAATATTATTCGAGAAGAAGGTGAATAACTTGGATGATGAAATTGTAGTTGGAGTGAATATAAAGCTAAAAAATACATCCAACAAGGGAAAAGGTAAAAAGAAAAATAAGAATACCAAAAATCCAAAAGTTAAGGATAAAAAAATAAAACTAAAGAAAAGAACAAAAATAATTTTATATGTATTTTTGTTTATTCTTGTTTCGATTTTATTGATTAATTCACCATTATTTAATGTAAAAAAAATAGAGGTTGAAGGAAATAGCAAAGTTTCTGATGAAAAATTAATAAGTTTATCCAAAGTTCAGTTATATACAAATATATTTAAATTAAATAAATTAGATATAATTGAAAATATAAAAGAAAATGCATATATAGAAGATGCAGATGTTTCTAGAAAATTACCTTCAACAGTAAAAATAAATGTTATAGAACGTGAACCAAAATATATGTTACAATTTGCGGATAGTTATGTATATATAAATAATCAAGGTTATATGTTAGAGATTTCAAATGAAAAATTGGAAATACCAATTCTTATTGGCTTTACTACAGATTTAAGTAATATTAAAGCTGGAAATAGAATTAATATTGAAGATTTAAAGAAAATGGATATGGTTATAAAAATATATGAAGCTACAAAAAGTAATGACTTAGGACATTTAATAACCAAAATAGATATTTCTGATGAAAAAAATTATACAATTATATTAGAATCAGAAGGTAAAAAAGTTTATTTAGGAGATTGTTCGGATTTAAATACCAGAATATTGTATTTAAAAGCAATTCTAGAAAAATCACCAGGAAAAAAAGGTGAAGTATTTTTAAATGTAGATTTAAATTCACAAAACGTATATTTTAGACCAACTAGTGATTAAAAAAATATATGCAGAAAGGAGATAAAATGAAAAAAGATTTAAAGATTGCAATGATATTAGGGATTATGTGTTTTTTCTTAACAGCAGGTATTGTAATTCAAATAAATACAGTATCTAAAAGTACTACAACAGTGGGAAAAACATTAGTTGAAAATGAGCTTAGAGACAGCGTTTTAAGATGGAAACAAAAATACGAAAATGCATATGAAAAATTAGAAAATAAAGAAAAACAATTAGAAGAATTGAGAGAGTCTGTGGCAAATATAGATGAAAGTCACGGCGGATTAACTACAAAGTTAAATAATTATAATACAATATTAGGAAAAAATGATGTTATCGGAAAAGGTGTTATAATTACAGTAAAAGATGGAACAGGACTTACCTTAAATGGAGGGTTCGCGAGTGATTATATAGTTCATGACGGTGATTTATATGAACTTGTTAATGCATTAAAAAATGCAGGTGCGGAAGCGATTTCAATTAATGATCAAAGAATAGTAAGCAAATCATCAATAACATGTGCGGGAAATGTTGTTTTAATAAATGGTGAAAAAGTAGGTGTTCCATATGTTATTAAAGCAATTGGTGCTCCAGTTAATTTATATGGAGCTGTCACTATTGCAGGTGGATACATGGATTTAATGTTAAGAGATGGAGTTGATGTTAGCATTAAACAAGTTGATACAGAAACAATTGTGGTTCCAAAATATAATGGTATACACAAATTTGAATATGCAACAATTTTTGAATAGAGGTGGTAGATTTGAAGGGAAAAATTACAATGACAATTTGCGTTGGTTGTACTGCTCTTATTCTTACAATGATAATGTTTACTCAATTTAAAACTGTTGATGAAACAGATATAACTGCAATAGAAACAATGAGAGAAACAGAGTTAAGAACAGAACTTGCAAGTTGGAAAACAAAATATGAAGAAATAGAAAAGAAACTTGAAGAAGTAAACACTAAAATAAATGAATATAATTCAGAATTAGATAATAATGCAAATACTTCTAATGTTTTACAAAACGAAGTAAAAGAAGCTGAAGCATATATTGGTAATACAAGTCTTCAAGGGCAAGGAATAATAATAACCTTAAAAGATTCAGGAAAAAATGTTAGATATGCTCATTTATTACAATTAGTAAATGAACTAAATGCTGCAGGAGCTGAAGCAATTTCAATTAATGATGAAAGAATTGTTTCAATGAGTGAGATAACATTAGTAAAAGATAAAATAATTTTAGTAAATGCTAAAAAGATTTCAGGACCTTTTACAGTAAAAGCAATAGGAGATAAAAAATATTTTGAAAGTGCTTTAAATATAAAAGGTGGATATATGGATTTAATGAAAGCAGATGAAATTGAAGTTTCATATGTTATAGAAGATAATTTAGTAGTTCCAGCATATGATGGAGAACAAAAATTTGAATACGCAAAAGAATATAAAGAGAAAGAATAGGAGGAATTAGAAATGATATATATTGCAATACTTATAGGATGTATAGCAGGAGCTATTTTAGGTTCTCTTGCACCAGTAATTCCATATACATATTCTAGTTATTTATCAATAGCAATCATTGCTGCATTAGATACTGTTTTTGGAGGAATTGCTTCTGTAGTAAAAGGTAATTTTGATTTAAAAATATTCTTATCAGGATTCTTTGGTAACTCAATTTTATCTATCGCTTTAACATATTTAGGAGAGAAATTAAATGTAGATATTTATTTAGCTGCAATAGTTGTATTTGTTGGAAGAATGTTTACAAACTTAGCTATTATAAGAAGATATTACATAGATAGATGGATAAATTGGATAGAAAAAAGAAAAAAAGAGGCTGAACTAAAAGAAGAAAATGTATAGTGAAATATGTAGATGCAAACAATATAGTTTGCATCTATTTTTTTGAATTAAAAGTAAAAAAAATGTAAAATTTAAATAGAAAATGTCGAAATTTGTATTGAATTTTTGGAAAAAATGTTATATAGTATGCGTTAGATTTGCGATTTCGAAAGCATAACAAATTTATTACATTTTAATTACAAAAATATGTCATTTTTACTTGACTTTTTAGATAAAATGTAATATTCTTATCGCATAGAATTTTTAAAATAAATTAGATGGAGGAGTTAACTTTGGCAATAGGGGATATAATCGTTGGTATCGATATTGGAACCTCTAAAGTTAGTACATTTGTTGGTGAAGTTAATAATTTCAATCAAATTGAAATTATTTGTAGTACAAGTTGTAAAAGCCAAGCAGTGCAAAAAGGAAAAATTATAGATGAAGAAGAACTAAGTGCTGCAATTGCTAAAACAATAAGAGAAGTAGAAGATATTTCAAATTTACAAGTAAATTCTGCTTATACTACTATACCAGGTAAGTATATAACAATAGTTCAAAACAGTATCGTAAAAGATGCAAAAGATAAGTTTGCTGGTATATCTGTAAAAGATGTTGCATCAGCAATAATACAAGTTAGAGACATTGAAATCCCAGAAGATAAAGTTTTAATAGACATAGTACCTGATAAGTTTATCTTAGAAGATGGCAAAGCAGTAGAAGACCCTGTTGGTAAATTTAGCAGTAACTTTACATTAACAGCACAAATAATATTAGCTGAAAAAGAATATATAAGACAGTTAACTTCTGTATTCAAAAAAGCAGGAATAGAAATAGATGGTGTTGTACCAACATCTCTTGCTGAAAGAAATTTAGTATTAGATACAAACGAATTATCAGATAATGTAATGATACTAGATATAGGAGCAGGAAATACTGAAATTGGTGTATTTAATGGTTCAACATTTATATATACAAATACAATAGCTCTTGGTGGAGATAATATAACAAGTGATATAGCTTATGTATTAAATGTGTCAAGAGAAGAAGCAGATAAATTAAAAAGACAATATGGATTAGCGTTAAGATCATTTATAGATAATGATAACAATATTGTATTAAATACTTGTAAAAGTATGGATTCAAAAAATATGACAATTAAAAGTTCTGATTTAATTGAAATCATAGAAGCTAGAATCGAAGAAATATTTACATTAGTAAATAGAGATATTACTTCACGTGGAATAAAAAATAATATAAACAATGTTATTTTAACAGGAGAAGGAATAATCAACATAAATAAAAGTGATATGGCTGGAAAAATAATATTAAACATACCAGTTAAAATATCAACTGGAAGATTAATAAGTACAGTAAAATCAACTTACAGGGTAAGTTATGCATTAGTTAGATACATTGCTGCTAGACCTTATGCAAAAACAGTTTCAAGTAGCATTTCTGTAAAAACAGAAAAGAATGTATTTAAAAATTTATTAGAAAAAGTAAAAGACTTTTTCTACTCATAGAATTTATTTCTATAAATATTTTAGTTTTTAATTTTTAATATATATATGTAATAATAGGAGGAAATATCTTATGATTATGGATGATAATGACTTAAACTACATGATGGATGGAACAGCAACAATTAAAGTTATAGGTGTTGGAGGAGCTGGAAACAACGCAGTAAACAGAATGATCGAAGCTGGAATTAGAAATGTTGAATTTATAGCTGTTAACACAGATAGACAAACTTTAAATGAATCAAAAGCAGGTTCAAAAATTCAAATCGGAGAAAAATTAACTAGAGGTCTAGGGGCTGGAGCAAATCCAGATATTGGATCTCAAGCTGCTGAAGAAAGCAGAGCAGAAATTGCGGAAGTACTAAAAGGTGCTGATATGGTATTCGTAACAGCTGGTATGGGAGGAGGAACTGGAACAGGAGCAGCTCCTATAGTAGCAGCTACAGCAAAAGAAATGGGAATATTAACAATTGGTGTTGTTACAAAACCATTTACTTTTGAAGGTAAAAAAAGATTAGCTCAAGCTGAAAGAGGAATCGCAAGCTTAAAAGGAAAAGTAGATACTTTAGTTGTTATCCCAAATGATAAGTTATTACAAGTTATAGATAGAAAAACATCAATGATAGAAGCATTTAGAATGGCTGATGATGTTTTAAGACAAGGTGTTCAAGGTATATCAGATTTAATATCTGTACCAGGTGTTATTAACTTAGACTTTGCTGATGTTAGAACAATAATGTTAAATCAAGGTATGGCACATATGGGAATTGGTTGTGCTAGTGGAGAAAATAGAGCTGAAGACGCTGCTAAACAAGCTATTCAAAGTCCAATGCTTGAAACTTCAATCGAAGGAGCTAGAGGAATTATCATCAATATTACTGGTGGTAGCGATATGGGATTACATGAAGCTAATACAGCTGCAGAATTAGTTCAAAGAAGTGCAGATCCAGAAGCAAACATTATCTTTGGTACAGTTATAGATGAATCTATGGGTGATGAATTACAAATTACTGTTATTGCTACAGGATTTGAAAAAGAAGATGAAAGAAGACCAGGATCACAATATGAAAATATTGTTGCTGATGCTTGGAGAAAAAGAAATACAAGTAGCATTTCTTCTGTATCATCATCTTCAAATGATTCAAATGGAGATTTAGATATTCCAACATTTTTAAGAAAAAATAAAGGATTAGGAACTAAATAATATTAAAGACTCTTGATATGATCAAGAGTCTTTTTTTATTATAAAAATTAGAATTTTGTAAATAGAATTACATTATAAAGAAAATAAAAATAAAAATTTAAAAAATTAAAAGAAATAATCTATTTTTGTAGATTGTTTCTTTTTTTCTGCCCGACAAAACGACAGTCTTTTTTTATATAAAATAGTAAAATAATTTTATATTAATACTAGTATTTAAAATTAAGGAAGGACATACAAAATATATAATGACTATATATTTAGATATTGTACTTTTAGAAAATATCGTTTTAAATTATATAATTCTTTTATCAACTGCAATAATAACTAAATCAAAAATGATGACGAGTAAAATTTTGCTTTCAAGCTCAATTGGAGGAATTTATGCAATCTTAAACTATATAATAAAGAATGATTTTTTTATAAATATCATTTTAAAGATTATGATTTCAATAATAATGGTTTTGGTTGCGTTTAATGAATTTGAAGTGAAAAAAGTATTTAAGCAACTGATATTTTTTTATTTAACTTCATTTACTTTTGGTGGAATTGCATTTATGCTTTTATATTTTATAAGACCACAAAATATTGTAATAAATCAAGGTTATTTTGTTGGAATATATCCACTAAAAATAGCAGTATTATCAGGTGGTATCGGTTTTGTAATAATAACAATTGTTGCACAATATGTGAGAAATAAAATAACTGAAAAATCAATGATATTTGAACTTGAAATATTTTTTGATGGGAAAATGACAAAAATAAAATCAATGTTAGATACTGGAAATTTATTAAAGGAACCTATTTCTAAAGCTGATGTAATTATAGTAGAAAAAGAGAGTTTAAAAGAAGTTATATCTGATGATATTTTAGAAAACATAAATAATATTATAAAAGGTAAATGGATTTCAAATAATAATATATATTCGTATAAATTTAGATTAATTCCATTTTCTTCTTTAGGAAATGAAAGTGGATTATTACTCGGATTTAAACCGGATTATATAAGAATATATAAAGATAATGAAACTTTAAGAAATGATATCGTGATAGGAATTTATAATGGAAAATTATCAAAAAATAATTTATATACAAGTTTAATTGGACTTAATATTTTAAATTAAGGAGGTATTAATGAATTTTTTTGAATTAATAAAAAGTAAAATAAAAAAGATTTTTGGAAAGTATTTTTATAAGGAAAATGTAGAAAAATTTCCAGTGTTTTATATAAAAGGAAGTCAAACTTTGCCACCACCACTTGATGGTATTGAAGAAGAAAAATTATTACAAAAATTGATGCTTGAAGATAAAAATGCAAAACAAATTTTGGTAGAACGAAATTTAAGATTAGTTGTATATATTGCTAAAAAATTCGAAAATACAGGAATAGATTTTGAAGATCTAATTTCTATAGGGACGATAGGGCTAATGAAAGCTATAAATACATTTAAAATAGATAAAAATATAAAACTCGCAACATATGCATCGAGATGTATAGAAAATGAAATTTTGATGCAATTAAGAAGAAACACTAAGATAAAAAATGAAATATCGATAGATGAACCATTGAATAAAGATGGTGACGGAAATGAATTGCTATTATCAGATATTTTGGGAACGGATAATGATGTAACATCAAAATCAATTGAAGATGAAGTTGATATGAAATTATTAAAGATTGCAATTAGTAAATTAGATAGTAGAGAAAAATATATTATGCAATTGAGGTTTGGAATAGACGGTGATGAAAAAGAAAAAACACAAAAAGAAGTTGCTGATATGCTTGGAATATCTCAAAGTTATATTTCAAGGTTAGAGAAAAAAATAATGAATAAAATGAAGAAAGAAATAATGAGTAAAACAGGATAATATCCTGTTTTTTTATACATAAATATTACGAATTATGTAATGAAATATTTCATTATTACAATTATATTAAAAAACTTGTAAATATATAGGATTAGAGATAAAATTTACTTAAAATGAGAGAATAATATCAATTTGATATGGAGGTAATTAATTTGGATCCAAAAAACGAAAGATTAAATGGTAAAAAAGGTACTGAAGTCGAAGATCTTGATGATGAAATTGTTGTAAAAAGAAAAAACAGAAAAGTTATTGAAGAAGATGATGATGCGTTAAGTTCTTTTTCTGGAGGGACAACATCTATACCTAAAGAAAAGGAAGAAAAAATAGATGAAGATGCAGAAGACGAGGCTTTTGAAGTAGTAGATGACGAGGAAGAAATCCTTGAAGTAGAAGACGAAGAATATGAAGTAGTAGACGATGAAGAAGAATTCGTTGAAGAAGTGGAAGATGAGGATTTCGAAATAGTAGATGACGAAGAAGAATTCGAAGAAGTTGAAGACGAAGAATATGAAGTAGTAGACGATGAAGAAGAATTTGTTGAAGAAGTAGAAGATGAGGATTTCGAAATAGTAGATGACGAAGAAGAGTTCGAAGAAGTTGAAGATGAAGAATATGAAGTAGTAGACGATGGAGAAGAATTAGCCGAAGAAGTAGAAGATGAGGATTTCGAAATAGTAGATGATGAAGAAGAATTCGAAGAAGTTGAAGACGAAGAATATGAAGTAGTAGACGATGAAGAAGAATTCGAAGAAGTTGAAGACGAAGAATATGAAGTAGTAGACGATGAAGAAGAATTTGTTGAAGAAGTAGAAGACGAGGATTTCGAAATAGTAGATGACGAAGAAGAATTCGAAGAAAT
>JAEIGA010007464.1_pt1 | contig 16613 bp, 20 predicted proteins | sample 9270691 | NCBI WGS metagenome assembly JAEIGA01 (sample SAMN17057246, study PRJNA624740) | gut metagenome | biome: biome; isolation source: fecal sample | host: Bos grunniens | place: China: Xizang | collected 2019
GACCGCACGGTTGATAACCTCTTAAAGAAGATCAGAAACATGAATATCAGTTTTACCGGCAAGACTGACGGTAAGACCGTGAGTATTGATGTCTCTGATATCTACTACATCGAGAGCGTCGACAGAAAGATATTCCTCTATTCCAGATCAGATGTTTACCGTTACGACGGCTCCATGTCTGATATCGATGGTGCCATCGTTGATACGGATCTGGTAAGGATATCCAGAACGTGCTTCATGAACGTCTCGCATTTAAAAGAGATCATGCAGATTAAAAACAGCCATTTGGAAGCTTTGCTCGATAACGATGAAAAGCTCATCGTATCCCGTAAATACTTAAAAGATATAAAGAAGATCTTCAGGAGAAAACTGTTATGAGGAGAGTTCTAAGAGATACATGTATCCTGGCCGCTCTCATGATACTGACGGTCTTCTCGTTCTCCATTGCTGGAGTCGGATTAACTGATGAGATAAAACTCGTTTTCCAGCTGTTTGGTCTCGCGCTGATACTATCAGTTACAAACTATGTTTTCGATGAGATAACACAGCTGTCTATGCTCGCAGGATACATCGTCAAATACTTTGTCGTGACCGGAATCGTAATAGTATTCGGATTCATTGTCGGGTGGTTCTTCCCGTCTAATTTCTGGATGGCATTCATCTACGTTGGCGTTATCGCTGCGATAATATATGCGCTCGATTCGGTTAAGACCGAGAATGACATTGATGAGATCAACGAGATGGTTAAGCGCAGCAACAAGGAAGAAGTACGGTTCAAATCCCTGGGACAGAGAAGGGGATGGAAGGTTCTGCTCGTACTCCTAGTGGCTATGGTGATCTTGTGCGCGGCTTCTACTGCAGGATACTTTGGAATAACAGGCGAATACAAAAACTACTTCCTCGACGGTCTCGCGGTAACAGGCCCTGCGGCAGTTATCCTGACGGTCGTACTAATCAGCTATCTGGCCGTATATTTTGCCAGGAGCAAAAATAATCCAAAATAAATTCAAACAGGTGCAACATTCCGGAACAGATATCTGTATATAAGGTATCAGGTAACACTCTTGGGGGGACTGTGTTATGAAAAAGAAAGATATCGTTATTGCTGCTATTGCCGGTGCCGGAGTATTTTTGCTGATCGCCGGCATTCCTTTTGCTGCATTTGTGGCACGCGTTATTAAGGCTAATTCACCGGAAGCACCTATAACCACAAATACTGATACAACTGTTATAGATGGTCTGACTGATGTAAATGCGGATAGATCCACTCTGCCGACTGTAAATGCAGATAAGACCACAGAGACATACTATTGCAATGAACCTCTGTGGAGCGTTCTCCCTACGGAAGTAAGATACGAAGACAGCGATGAAACAGAACTCCTGAAGTTTACACAGGACCTGGCAGTAGCGATGGGATTTGATCCCGAGAATGCGGCGATCGACAAGTGGGGCGTAGGATATATCGAAGGTTCTGATATCCAGATATTCAGATCCTGTGATATCCCCAGTGAATATGAATACGAAGGCGATCCTTTGTTCCTGGTCAGCTACGAATATCTGGACGGTGGTGAGCTGGTTAAGGATTTCCGCCGCACTTTCTTCTACAGCAGCGATTTTAAATTCGTAGTTGCTTTGAACGGCAGTTATGTCAGATCTTACTGGGGAGAGCTCTACACCGAAGATTACATCATGGAGATCTATAACCAGTGTGAACCGCTCCTTGCCAGAGGCAGTGAAGAGCCTGCGACCCCGCAAGGAGCACCTAAATTACTTATTGGCGAACCCATCATGTTTGATGTAACAGGCGACGGTGTCGAAGATGCAGTCACCAGCTCAATGTATGGCAGCGGCATGGTAAGGACCATTCTCTATGTCAGAGATGGCGTAACTGACGAACTCTATGGCCTCGATGGTTACAATTACAGCTATTTTGCAAAAGGCGTTGAAGACGGCAGACTCGTAGTAGTTATGGAGGGTCCATATGGTTATGGCGATCCTATTAAAGAAATACAGGGTACTGTAGTTCTCGAGAATGGCTTACTGATATTCGTAGCTGACGATAACACGATAATGGAAGATACTGCTGCGATATTCGAAGGCGCGGAAGATATCGCTGTTACCGATGAAGATTTTGTTTTCGAGTACGATGGACATACATTCTCGATTGATAACGACTGGCACGATTATATTGATATATTGGACTATCCGGAAGAATACGAAGCGAATAACTATGGTTTCGTTTCATATTACAACAACGGATTATGGTGGAAACTGCAATATCCCTCATCCGGTGATTCGGATTGGTATTTCGCAGTAACACTCGTTTCCCCTTCGCACGAGAGAGAAGGAACTGACACAGAAGTTGACTACATTGCTCTGGGCATGACACCTACGGCAAGAGGCGTGACAGGCGGCGATCCGGCAGAGAGCCTCGTAACCTTATATGGAGCTCCTGACAGGATCGAGTATTTCGGAGAAAAAGCTGAATTCGTATGGGTTATTTACGAGGGCATGAAGGGCGAGATATGCTTTGCAATCAACAACGAAGGTATAATCGAGTACTCTGTCCTGCGCGGCAAATGAGGAGGATATTAACATGAAGATAGAATCTAAAACAGGGACAAAGAAACCTCTGTATGCACTGGGTGCATCGCTCCTCGTTGCAACTACACTCATGTCAGGATGTAATAATAGCCCCGAGGTAATCGAATTAGCCGGAGAGACTGAGACCTATACTGAGTACACGTCAGAGGAAACATCATTGGCAACAATAGCTTCCGATGCTTCTTCGGCATATCTCAGCATTGCATTAGACAGACGGACCTTCACACCCGAGGAGGCCCTGGTGTGGGCGAAGGAACAGAACATCCCCGTATTTGAAGATTCCGTCTGCACATCGGGCAAAGAGACATGGCAGACATTCTGCGATGCGGCCTATGCAAAAAAGAATACAGAAGTATTGTGCGCATACTACTATTCGGCGCAGTGTGATGCTAAATCACAACTTCATTTCTATCTCATCCGTTGTGAAGGAACTTATTTCAGGGTAGACAGCAGGAGCTGCACGCAAGAATATCCTGAGTTCGATTTCAAATTCTCGTATATCCTGCATTTTGTCCGCAAGAATCCCGAAGGCTGCGAATATGCGTACTATGAGTACTACGTTCTGACCGATGACGATTCGCTCAAGTGTGATGAACTCTTTAAAAACAATGACAAAGAATACAGAATTGTTTATATGGATGCCTACAATGAAGAAGAGACAGAAGAGTCATCGGAAGATGAGACTACTGAGATCACTGAGGAATCAGTAGAAGAATAACATGAGAAAAATAGCGATACTTCTGATTCTTATAACAGCTTTTTCTGTCTGTTCCTGCTCGAAAGATATTACCAGCGACACAGTTCCCATGGAACCTCCGTCTTACTATCACAACGTAACGGGAGACGAAGTCTACGAGACCGGATGGTACCACGATAGTTTAGGTTCCCATAAGGAAGTAACGATCACTTATACCAGTGCCGTTCCGGGTTCAACATGGTATGTGTATTTCACTGAAGAAGAACTGACAGAAGAAGAGATGTTAAAGCTCACAGAGAGGGATCCGGACATCGTAAATTCAGGCACATTTAATGCATATAAATGTGACTGGATCTATATCTACTGTGATACTAATTCAGAGAATTCAGAACAGCCTGCAAAAGATATGGTTACTATTCTATATACTGCTACGTATGCGTGATCTTACAACTTAACGCTGCCCAACTGCACGCCTTCAACGATGTGCCTGGCGAGCAGGAGATAGATGACTATGATTGGAATTACAGATACAAATACAGGTATGGTACGTTCGCCCATCGCGAGATTTAATACCATGGCGATGGGGAGAGTCTGCTTTTCCGGTTCTGTCAAAATAACCATCGGCAGGAACATATCAGTCCATGAACTTACAACTGCAAATATTGCCTGGGTTGCAATCGCAGGTTTCATTATCGGCAGAACTATCTTGTTGAATATCTTAAATTCTCCGGCACCGTCGATCCTCGCTGAATAAACGAGTTCCATTGAAAATGCCGCTTCCAGATACAGTCTCATGAATACGACTGAGATAGGTGTTGCGATGGAAGGAAGTATCAGTATCAGGAGTTTATTCGTAAGGCCGAATTTATAAACCAGATGAATGAATCCTGACGATGCTACGACCGTGGGGATCATCATGAGGGCAACGATTACGTTGCTGAATACCTTACGGAATTTCCACTTATATGCCGTGATGGAATATGCGGTCATGGCAGAGAAGTAGACATTAAGTATCGTGCTGCCGGCCGTGACGATTACTGAATTAATAAATCCTATAACGTTTCTCGAGACAAAGAATTTAACGAGTTCTTTTCCTCTTTGCGGGAGTATCTTAAATATGCGTGCGGGATTACTCATTTTAAATCCTGTAAAGTCAGAGAGCATCATTAAGAACGGATATAACGTAAGGATTGCCAGGCCGATCGAAATGGCATAGACAATGACCTTAAGGATAATATCCTTTCTTTTTAATTCTGATCTGCCAAGAACGTTAGTACTCGTAAGATTGCCCTCTTTTCCCCGTCGCTAATGCCAATATAACATGAAGGTTGACATTTGTCTACCTTGTGTTATATCATCGGTTTATGGGAAAGAGAAAAAGCATCGAACGTCATTACACAAAGTGGGGATACATATTTGCGATCCCTTTTGTTGTTGCGTTTCTGGTCTTCCATTTATGGCCGATGGCAACGACGTTCCTCTATGCTTTTTGTGATCTGAAACACACGGCCATCGTAGACGATCCGCCGCTCCTGATATCGAAGGGCCTGCCCTGGTATAAGAATTTCGCAGATCTGTTTAAAACAAAGACATTCCTCTCTGCATTTAAGAACACATTTTTCTTCTGGATCGCACAGACCATACCTGAATGGATAATGGCATTCTGGCTCGCTGCCATGATGACCGACCGCCGTCTGAAGGTTAAGGGAAGGTGGCTGTTTAAGACAGCATTCTTTTTCCCTAATCTCATGAACGGAACGTCTCTGGGCTTCCTCGTAATCGGCAACATCATTGCCTTTGCAGGTTCGACAATAGGATTCATAATCACCGCTTCTCTTATCGACGGTTTTGGAATATCCGAAGCTGACATTAACTTCCTCACTTCAGAGAGATTCTTAATCGTAGTCGTGAGCATCTTTGTCCACTTCGGAATAACGTTTATCTACGCGACCGTCGGCATGACCAGTGTTCCTGTCGAGATATACGAAGCAGCGGAGATGGACGGGTCGTCGAGACTTAATACATTTTTCAGGATAACGCTCCCATGCATGAGACCCATCATGTTCTTCATTGTTATCGTTACTGTTGTTGACGGTCTTCAGATGAGCGAGATTCCGAGTATGTTGGGAAATCCTTTCGATTCGTTAAGAAGGACCACAACGTTAATGTCGTATTTAGAGAACATACTCGGCATGGGCAATGCATACGACAGGGCATCTGCGTTCTGCCTCATTCTGCTCGCGCTGTCGGCATCGATTTCAGGACTCGTATATTTCACCCTCTTAAGAGACAGATATGAGGTCCAACTCAAAAGACGCCTTAGAAAAGAAAAGCGCCAGGAAAGACTTCTTGCAAAAGGACAGTGAGTTCCGGAAAAAAGTGCGTCTCCCCGAAACGCGTATTCCTGAAGAATGGTATAATTTTCCCAACTGTGAGAACAGGAAACGCAAAGGAGGATATCCGTTATGTATACAGAAGAACTTACTGATCTTTTGGTAAAAGGTTTAAAAGCAGCCGCTCCTGCAATCTTATCCGAGTTCGGTGATGAAGATATTTATGCGCTCTCACTTGAGACTGACGAGAGTTCATTCGGCGGAGGATTCTCTTTTACGCTTTATGTTAATACCGAAGAGAATCACGCAAGAAGAGTAAAGGAAGCAACAGAATCCGGCGACGATGACGATCCGTGGTACTACCGTTTCTGTGAATATGAATGGTATATCAGATCTGAACCTGAACAGCTCAATGAAGCAAACGATTTCATCAACAATGGCTATGCAACTTTCGATGCTGCAACGATCTACGAGTGCATCGTTTCTGCAGTAGAAAAGCTCAGAGCAGAAAAATTCTTCGAATCAGTTTTCCCTCATAACATCTTCTTCTCCATCAACGCTACAGAAGAATTTGATTCTGATGAGATGATCGATTTCGTTGTTAGAATGAACGGCAGAGAGAACTGCACTGACTATATCGACAACGCAGACAGCTTCCTCTAAAGAGGTTTCTATGAAGAAAATCGGTTTGGTCGGAGGCACAGGTCCCGAGTCGACTCTCATGTACTATAAGATTTTGAACTCTGAGATCGACTGCATCACCGAAGGCCGTGCAATGCCTGATATTGCTATAGAGAGCGTCAATTTTCCAAGGGCGTGGAACAATGTTACAGAGGGCAGATACGACCTTCTGGCTGACTATTTATTGGAGAAACTGGAGTGTCTCGATAAGAGCGGTTCGGAGGTTATCTCACTAACCGCTGTCACCATGCATGTTGTCTACGATGAGTTGGCAAGAAGATTCAATAAACCCATTATCAGCATCCCCAGAGTAGTAGCCGAAGAGATATCTTCCAAAGGTATAAAGCGCATTGGCCTTCTGGGAACCATCTTCACGATGGAAAAAGACTACATGAAGAAGGACCTGATCGAATCAGGTATAGAAGTCTTCGTTCCAAACGATGAAGAGCGCCAGCTCGTTGCAAAGAGAATATTTGAAGAACTTGAGAAGGGTATTGTTAAAGAATCCACATTAAAGGAACTGACGGACATAATCACCAGAATGAGGAACGACGACGGCATTGAAGGAGTCATCTTAGGATGCACTGAGCTGCCCCTGATCCTTAATTCAGATAATTGTCCTGTTGCGTGTTTTGATGCTGTAGAGATTCACATCCGTAAGCTAATTGAGCTCTCTATGGAGTGAGTTATTCTTCGACAGGGAATTCTCCGATCATAACATCTTCGTCAGAAAAGTCTCTTGCGCCGATCTCTTCAAGGCGGCTGTTTAATACTGCCCTGAATTCTTTTCTGTCAGCGACTTCCATCGGGAATACATATTCGTAAAGAAGACCGTTTTTATCTGTGATCTGCAGCAGGATATTAAACCTGGCGAGCTCAAATCCTTCCTCGTTTTCGTATTCACTGACATAGTTTGGATCGTAAGGCTCATTGAATCTGTCTAACGCATACTGCTCGTATGGTCTGTTGCCGTAATGCTCATTTTTTATCGCAAATCTGCTGACAGTATAAAGAGGGAATATCTCTTTTCCCGGAAGGATCAGATAACATCTGGATACGACTACCATCGTCTCAAACGGTGCACCTTTTACAATAAATGCATCGTATCCGTCAGCGAGGTCTTCACAGATATCATCTTTGCCGAACTCTTCAACTCTCTGGTTGAAGAAAGGGATCTCAGGCTCTTCGTCCTTCTTCTTAAATAACTTTTTGAAGAAACCGCTTTCTTCCTCATCGTGATCGTATGTGGCCTTCACAGGTTCTGTGTAAAGCAGCTGGTCGAGATTGACATTGATGATCTTCATGATGGCCTCCTTTTCCCCCTAAAAGACAAATGAGTATAAACAAATTATAACAAAGGGAAATTATGTATAATAATTGGTGTCTGCCCGGAATAGCAGACATCTTTTTTAGGATAAGGGAGGACAATTTAATGAAGAGGAAAGCTATTGCAGCAGCATTGCTGGCAACGGTGTTTATGAGTGCATGCAATTCATCAGCACCCAAATCAACTACGCCCACTACAACAGTTGAAGAAACAACAACCACTGTTGAAGAAACGACTACAGAAGCCACCACTGAAGCAACAGAAGAAACAACGGAAGTAACATCACCTGAACCGGTTATGCTGGACATGACAACAGCAGATGTCATTCAGGTAATTCTTGATGCTGCCGGTGAAGAGTATTTCATCTTCGTAGACGACGAAGACAGCTGGAAAACAACGATCAGCCACTCGGAGGGCATTGTCGATTACATGACCTGCGGTTACATTGCCAGTCTTGAAGGTGATGACATGGTCGATGGTTACAACACTATCTACATTACTTTCGAGGTTTATGAGTTCGATGTTAATTCCGAGCAGTACAAGAATGTCTGTGAGACAGGTGAATTCATAATCTCACGAGGCGAGGATCCTTTTGTTAAGAAGCATGCTGTTGTAAACGGCCAGTTTATTTTGGTGGCAGGCGGTGCTCTCTGCAATGACTATGAATTCCATCCTAATTCTGATCCTATTGAGTATGAGCCGCCTTACACGATCGGCAAAACACAGGAAGGTTACGACGCATTTCTTGCGATTAAGTAAGCAAATATAATCCTCGCGAGATGATCAAACTGTCCTATTAATCGAACCACCATGATATTTCTGCGTGATATAATTCCCGCATTAGAATTTAGAGGAAACAGACATGGAACAGTTCGAATGGGAGCAGTTGTCTCCGGAAGATAAGAAAAAACAGTTATATTTAGAGCAGAAGAAAACTCTTGAGGCTTTTCTGGTGCGTGGTGCCATATCTAAGGCTCAGTTTGATAAGAGCCTCGGTGATCTCACAGAGAAGATGGGAATGAGCGGTTTGAATTAAGATGTTATCTGCCTTTTTATGCCATTAAATCCATGCGTGATATAATGACTTTATTCTAAAGTTATATATGGGGAAACGGATTTATGGAACTTTGGGACCTTTACGATATAGACGGTAATAAGACGGGCGAAGTATGGGAGAGAAAGCCCGGTAATTTCGTTTCTATTCCTGACGGACGTTATCACATTGTAAGTGACATCCTCGTAAAACATGTGGATGGCACTTTTCTTTTAACCAAAAGAGATCCCAGGAAGGATATATATCCCGGTTTCTGGGAACCCGGTGCAGGCGGTTCTGCCCAGCAGGGAGAAGGCCCTGAAGAGTGTGCAGTAAGAGAGCTGTTCGAAGAAACGGGTCTTACAGCCGACAGTTGGGAATTCATCAACAAATCGAGCAGTGAGGAGACTCACAGCATTTACTATTCTTATCTGGCCATTGTAAGCAGTGATAAGGATTCTGTCGTGCTCCAGGAGGGCGAGACCACAGATTACGTGTGGGTCGATCTGAAGGATTTTGCAAAATATACAGAGTCTGAGCAGGCCATGAGAAATCACGTGGAGAGATACCGCCCGTATCTCGATGATATATTTTCCGATATCTGACGGAGCTCGCCTGAAATGAAGAGAATAATATCGATACTGTTATCTGTAGTTCTCTTGTTATCTCTATGTTCGTGCCTTCATAAACCAAGTGCAAGTGACTTAAGAAACCGTCATTACATTGAGATTAAAAAATACCTGAATGAGAATACTTCAGTAAAAGTTGTTGATATCAAGGACGGTGAGTATAACGAGGATATCAAATCGGTATCCATTAACGTTTTTTTGCCGTTCAAAGCAACAACCTCCTTAAAACAAATGGATGAACTAAGAACTGAAATATCGAAGTATTTGCAGCAGGACGGAGAATACCTCGCAGAGGGATGGCAGGTTGCTATAACTGTTGTTGACGATGCAAGAAGTACAGGAGAGGGAACGCGGTATGCCGAGTTTGCGAATTTTGAAAAAGGGTATCTCACTCACAGTAACTACGAAAGATATGAAACAACGGATTATCTGAATACATTTCGATTTTATAAGTATAAAGAAGAGGATACGTCTTACATTTCATCACTTGACGATGTTGAACACATGTATATTTCAGGTGGTTATAGTGAGAACGATGCGGAATGGCTGGACAGGACTATTGAACAGGTTAAAAGTCTCGATAACTTAAAGACTCTGAGGATTAACACTAGCTGGTATGAGGCTTTCGCGAGTGCGGATCTCGGATGTGAGATAATTGAATATAACTACCGTTATTAATAAAATGAACGAATACATAAGGAAGATAGGAAAGGGACGGATACATGAATAAGAAAGTTTTGGCCGGTGTTGGAGCAGGTTTAGCTGCGTTGTTAATAACGGCAGGAGTAGTTGTACTGGTAGTAAAGACTCTGAACTATAATCCGGCACCGACGACTGACGTCTGGGATGACGACGACGATGATGAAACAGAGGAAACCAGTGCATACAGGGATAATCCGGATCCGACGCCTCAACCTACCAGGGAGACACAGGGCAGGGACTACTATGAGAATGGTGGCTATAAGGGAATGGACAGTTACTACATCATTCAGGATCTGACTACAGAAGAGATCATTGCTGAATATGAGTACTATCACGATATTGCGCATACATACGAACCCGGTGAGCTCAAGGGTTTCGATAAGGAACTCAAGCACCCGTGTTATTCATATGAAGATGCCAGCGGCTATGGACTGTATATGTTCTACGACTTAATCATGCCGGATGAGAATATTGACCACATCCAGTGTTTCAATGTTGAAGGAAATGAGTCCACAGGAGACATCGAATTCTCAATGAAGATCAGGATTCACGACGGCGATAAGGCGATGGAAATCTACAATGCTTTCGTAGATAAATACAGCGCAGGCGCCCAGGAGTCTGAATACTACAACATGTTGAATACTTACGATACTGGTGTATGGATCACGGTCAATGATTCAGAAGCAAGGGTCGTATGCTATAAGAAAATGAGGGATGATAACGGCGATTACTACTGGCTGATCTATGTGTCAGAGGACTATTGATCCAGATATCGGGGGTGCTATATGTCTGAAGGGAATAGAAAATTCAGTTGGGTTTGTCTGGCAGGATTTATTCTCGTAATCTTGCCGGTATTTGCTCTCCTGTTTGCCAGAGTACGTTATGCAAGTATGGTGCTGCCGTGGATTTATATTTGTGCACCTTTGGCCGGATTTATCGTTTCCATAGTAGGACTGGTTAATGCAAAGAAAAACGACAAAAGGGGCAAGGGTTTTGCCATAGCAGGAATCGTTCTGCCGAGTGTTGTCGCGGTTATTGCAGCCGTAATAATTTTCTCGATGTTGATTAGTTCCGGCAACTCAGCCGCAAAAGTACATAGTAATGAAATGTACGGTATGGGCGGTGTTGGAACATATGTAAATACTGATTATGACGTCAGTGAATTAAGGATCGCTGAAGGATACGATTTTAGCGGCATAACTGTCAGTGACAATGAACTGAAATCATATGCCGAATCCAAACTGGATGAAATAACAGATAAGCATTACACAAGCATAAGAGGCAAATACAAAGATTACAATTTCCTGATTATCAAAAGCGATAAGCTAGATGTCTGGTTATCTTATAACTGTCCCGGTGGCTTTAATTATTCTAATGGATATGCCTATACCTCCTATGCGGCAGAGTGGGAATTTGCAGCTTACAAACCGGTTCCTGTTGATGTATATAAGGATCCTTCTGACAAGTTTGTTGTAATTACTAATTGCAGTGACTATCAGGTTATCTCAGAGTTTTTCGGGGTAACGGATAATGAAGTGCTTTTTACATTGGATGAAGAGCCTGACATGGATAAATTGAAGGAATTGTATCCTGAGTTTTTCGACAGTGAAACCCCTGTTTCAAAAGGCGTAGAAGTATACGTATGGCAGATGTCTGCAGGTTCTTATTCTTTCGGCCTGATGTATGGCACAAACCGTAATAAGACAGATGAAGAGATCTGGGGATTATGCGATAGGCCGCTTACACTAAATGAAGCAAAAGCGTTATTAAATGAATGCGGAGTATCTAAAGACGAGATATTCATTATTCCTGTCATCCAGCCGTTTTCAAGCTATGCGTATGAGATTGACGACGGTTACGTCGATAGAGTAAAGAAGATGTTCGAGATATGAGATGGTAGAATATGCTTAACGGAGGATTGATCTCCTGACAGGCATCCCGATCTGATATTGGATTTGTACTATGAAATACGGTGAATCTACTTTCGATATTTTGTACCTGCTCTTTGCGATACTTACAGGCATTCTGATCCTGATAAAGCACCGCAACAAGAACGATGTCCTTATGGGAACAGCGGCTCTGGTATTGGGGCTCGGTGATTCATTCCATCTGGTTCCTCGAGTGTTAAATTACTTCATCGACAGCGATTTCACATGGTATCTTGGATTTGGTAAGCTCGTTACCTCCATTACCATGACTATTTTCTATATCCTCGTCTTCCTGCTCTATAAGAATGTCTGTAACAAGTATGACAAGGGTACAAAGAACATCGGTATCGCAATTTATGTTCTCGCTGCCGTAAGAATCGCTCTGTGCCTCATGCCGGGTAATAACTGGTTTACCGGTGAAGGTTCAATGCTGTGGGGAGTTCTGCGCAATCTGCCGTTTATCGTTATCGGTGGCATAGTAGTTTATCTCTATTTTAAGGTACGCAAGGAAGATAAGTATTTGAGCAGATTATGGCTCTATACGATATTGTCCTTCCTGTTCTATATTCCGGTTGCAATCTTTGCCTCACTCCTCCCGATGCTGGGCATGCTCATGCTGCCTAAGACGGTCTGCTATGTCCTTATGCTCGTTTCATTTATCAGGAAGCAGAAGAGCTGTGAGTAATTTATTAGATTCACAAAAAGAGATAGAAATTGTTTTCCGTGGCAGAAATGCCATTCTGACTATGTATTTCGATGCTGCAATTCTGCTCTTCGATAAGGCAGAGTCAAAGCCTGAATGGTCTGATCTCAAACTGTTAGACGACTACTATCCCAAGAAGTATGCACTGTTCCTGGATAACATACCTGTCGGTGAGAGATGCCAGATTAAATATGCTGACGGGAATAGTGTTTTCGAGAAGTGTTATTGCGAATCTTTTGTCTGGGGTCAGGCGACGCCTAAAAAACTCAACGAAGAAGGATTCATAGATATTTTAGAGGACCCGTTCGATTATTCTAAAAGCTTTGAGTTCGCAGATCCTGATGTTTTTGGACATGTTGTTTGCAAGAAGTGCGGGACAAAATTCAAAGTAAATATCCATCCCGGATACAGGGTATCGTACCCTAAATGGAATCTGGAATGACGAAGGCTTATTGTTTGATATAATCATACGGAAATCTATATAAAGAGGTTAGTGAAATGAGCGTTCACGATAAGCGTATTGAATATGGTTCAGATAAGACAGGCGACCAGCAGAAGGCCCTCAGGGAATCAGGCAGCATGAATGCAGATTTTCTGGAGATGGCCAGAAACGTATATGCGCATCTTAACGATGAGATATCCAAGAAGATTTTTGAAGCAAAGATAATGTATGCCTCAACGGGCGACGTAGGATATATCACAGGCATCGAATCAAAATACAGAAACCTGAACAGCGACATGCAGGTATATGTTGAAAAGCTCAAGAAAGGCTCTCACTGCCTGATCTATGGTGCAGGTGTTGCAGGACATTATCTGGCCGGAAGATTTAAGAGATTCGGCGTGACTGTTGACGCATTCATTGATCCTGATGAGAGCAAAGGTCCTGTTGACGAACAGACAGGAATCAAGGTAATTACCGAGAAAGATTTAGCTGAGAATAAATCTCTTTATGGCGATAAAACATTCGTTATTTCTTATTCGAAGAAGCCTGCAGCTGATGAGGTAAGAAAGCGCCTTATTGAAGAGATCGGAATAAACGAGAAGAATATCTGTTCAGGTGTTTTCGACTGGCGCAATAACCAGGGTCAGTATTTCGATTATTTCGAGGCAAAGGAAAACGAAGTGTTCGTAGACTGCGGATGTTTTGACGGAGCTACATGTTTTAACTTTGCAGGGTGGTGCGGACACAAGGGCTTTGAGCATATTTATTCTTTCGAAGCGGATCCTAAGAATTATGAGAAGAGCAAGGCAGCATTAGAGCCGCTCGGAAAATGCGAGTTGTTCCCTTATGGAACTGCTGATGAACATAAGAAGGTTTATTTCTCTTCAGACGCGTTTGAGACTTCATGCATAATCAGCAAGGAAGAAGCTGAGAAGAGGAATTTTGAAGGCGTTGATGAGATTGAGACAGTAGCTCTCGACGAAGTGCTCGCTGGCAAGAGAATCACATTCATTAAGATGGACATTGAAGGTGCTGAGTATGAAGCACTGATCGGTGCACGTAAACTCATTATGGAGAACCGCCCCAGAATGGCGATTTCCGTTTACCATAAGTTCGAAGATTTCGTTACGCTCGCTAATCTCGTTCTCGAGATGCATCCTGACTATAGAATCGCATTCAGGCACTATGGATTCGATGAGCTTGAGACGGTTATGTATGTGGAATAAATGTCAGTACGTAAATAGTACAGTAAATTGTTTCAAATACTGTACGAATTACGTACTAAAGATCACTTCGAGTTTATCGCTGTAACCTGTGGTCTTGCAGACTGCTTCGCCTTCCATTGAATCTACGAAATCCTGATCCAGACAGATATAGAAATAGTCGCCCTCATAAACGTGGTTTTCTTCCCATGTCTTTTGGTATGCATCGTGAATATCATCGGTGTTCTTTACATGTGCTACGGCATCGTCTAATACGATCAGATGCCAGTCAAATATCGTTCTCTCAACGGGAATGAGAAATGCCCTCTTACGTGCATCCCTCTGAAGCTTTAATCCGGTGCAACATTTTCCTTTTCTTATCTGTATATTAGACATATGGCCAACTGAGGGGGTATTGTCATGAAGAAGAAAATCGTCAGCGTTATTCTGTTGTCAGCATTGGTTCTGAGCGGCTGCAAAAATACAGTCATACAGGATTCGGTGCAGGATTCAGAAACGGATAATTATTCCATTTTCACACAGCCGGCAACTCCTGATGAGGTCACCATAGAGATCGTTAATGCCACGGAGTGCTCTAACGAGGTCTACTACAAGTCCCTCACATGCTCACTTGAAGGCGGCGAAGGGATCACCATAACTGAGGATCAGATGGAATACATCATTTCTTATGCACATGATCTCAAGGAGCCGGATTATGTGGAATACATGAGCCACAATGACATGCGGTATAAAGAAGAATTCGAGAAGCACAATTACCTCGGAAGAATTAGTGTTACTTATTATACAGAAACTGCAACCGACACTAAGAGATACCATTGCGAATGGAAGATACTCTTTGACGAGTTCCCCGAAGGCTATGAGGATTTCATTAAATTAGTAAATGACTTGGACAGTGGTGACGACATCATTTTAGGTGAGCCCATGGTCATGTCTCCCGAATTGTTTACGAGAATTACGGGAATTACGGATGACATGGTAACGGACGGAACCGTTGAAGAAGTCTTAAATAAATATCCTTTCCGCGTGGATCAGATTATCGAACAATACCCTTATGGTTTTGCGGAATCTTATGTAAATTCTGAAGTAACCGTTTCACAACTTATCGAATACTGGCCGCTCTTCAGGTCCCTTCCGACCGAGATAAGAAATGAACAGAGCACCGAAGAAGAATTCCAGGCATATGCGGAAGAAGTGGCAAAGGCAATGGGCCTTGATCCTTCTGCGGCTGGTGACTACATGTATGGCATAACCAAAGTAGGCGGTAAGCTCGTTGACGGTAACACGGGGGAGAAATATAAAACGTTCGATTCCGTAATCGTGTACCAGACATGCGATATTCCTGAGGAATATGAATATTCCGACACTTTGCCGTATCACCTTGTCAGCCACACATATTTAGATGGCGGAGACTTCGATCAGGATGTCCGCCGCACGATCTTCTACAGTCCTGACGGCAAGTTCGCAATTGTTGTATTCGGATGCCTGGAGACATCTTACGGCAGCCACTGGATCCAGCCCGCGGAACTCTATGAATTCTATCTGAAGATCGCCGATCTGGTTGAATGATTTACTCATGAGAGAAGGAGCACAAACATGGCTAACAAAAAGAACACAGTAAAATATATCCTCTGCGGCATACTGGGTTTAGCATGTGCGGTATTCACCACCATGGGAGTGATTGCACTCGTTAAGGAGATTGCAAAAGATGCCAAGGTTCGAAAGGAAATCGAAGCATCCGTTGATGCTGAATACGATGTCATAAACTATAACAGCACCAACCAGACGACAGATCCTAATGCTGAACCGTTTACATTAGAAGATCACAGAAGAGGGGTCATTAATGAGGTCCCTGATTATATTGCAAACAGAGGAATAATCTTAAGGGGCGGCGAGTACAGGGAGAGCGGACAGACTTACCGCGCTGGTGCACATGACACTTCACACTGGTGGTACTGTGAATATGTAACCGACTGCAATCTCGTCATCGAAGGAACTGATGCCGAATTTGAGACTTTTGTAAATGGCTTAGGAGATGAAGTCGAGTTCCCTGCAGGTGGGCCCGGGTACCCTGATTTCTACAACGGAGTTGTTATCTTCGAACATTACCCCACAGACGATCACACCATCTACATCTACAGGACGCAATATTTCCGCCGTGACCTCTCGGACGGAAGGCTTGCGATACCTGCATCGCAGGATTTTACGAGACCGGTATTCTACGATCCTTCCGGAAGATATATCTTCTACACTAATTATGGAATCAATAAATGCGAGGACATCCTGCTCAAGTTTTTAGAACCAGTCATGACAA
>JAEIGA010007465.1_pt1 | contig 16611 bp, 13 predicted proteins | sample 9270691 | NCBI WGS metagenome assembly JAEIGA01 (sample SAMN17057246, study PRJNA624740) | gut metagenome | biome: biome; isolation source: fecal sample | host: Bos grunniens | place: China: Xizang | collected 2019
ATGTAAAGTTCCTGACGATATTCACGAATTTTCTTAAACATAACGATACTATATTTGGTTGCGCAAAAGTAGTATTTTTTGGATAGATTGGCAAGTGTCAAATTCACAAAACCTCATCATCTCCAACTATAGAAAATGTACACCGAGGAGGATTTTATAAAAATATTCAACTAAATTTGCACTTGCAATGTGGGATACACCACGGCAAACCAATCCACACACTAATTATTCACACTATGAAAAGATTTATTCTCCCCCTCCTCCTTTTTGGATTCTCAACAGTAGCAAGTGCACAGCTTGATGTGCTCGGAAAACTTACTGGTGCATTAAAATCTAACACTACTTCAAGTAGCAGTAAAGACGATGCTCTCACTTCAGGCATCTCAAGCCTTTTGGGTTCTCTGCTCGGCAACTCAACACTCAGCGCCAACGACGTTCAGGGCACATGGCGTTACAAGGGTGTTGACTGCGTATTTGAAACTGAAAATGTATTGATGAAGGCAGGCGGTGAAGCTGCTACTGCAAAGATTGAAACTAAAATCAACGATGCACTCAAGAAGGTGGGCGTAACAAGCGAAGCACTCGCATTTACGTTTAACACCGACAACACCTTCACTATCAACGTCAAGGGACGCAACTTAAAGGGCACTTACGCTTTGGATTTGGAAAATAAGAAGATTACCCTCTCCTACCTCAACGGTGTGGGCACAATCACTCCTCAGATTGTTAAGAACGGCACCACCATGAGCCTCCTCTACGATGCCGACAAATTCTTAAACTTCTTGACAAGCATCTCTGCCGTTTCTAAAAATGCTACAGTGGCATCCCTTAACGCCCTCCTCAAGTCGTACGACGGCATCCTCATTGGCATGGAGGTGCAGAAGTAACACTCCCTAATATCGCTCCACACACATTATGAAAAAGAATATTCTTACACTATTTATCGCAGGAACCTCCCTTTTGTTTACGGGTTGCATGTCATCTTCTTCAGCCCTGTCTTCATGGGGCGGTCAGCAGCAAACAGTTCCCTCAACTCCTACGGGCGCCTCGCAGAATTACGGTGGTCTCGGTAGTGGACTTGAAAAACTACTCGGTTCGCTCCTTGGCAACACCACATTGAGCCAGAAGGACATCATTGGCACCTGGCGCTATAGCAGTGCAGACTGTGTTTTTGAGTCTGAAAACTTCTTGATGAAGGCTGGCGGTGAAGTGGCAGCAGCAAAGGTTGAAGAGAAAATCAATGCTACCCTCACGAAGTTGGGACTTACAGGCGAACAAATCACCTTCACCTTTAATGCCAACAATACCTATACAGCAACGATTAAGGGACGCGTGATTCAAGGCAATTATTCCCTCGACGTAGCAAACAAGAAACTCACCCTCACCTACCTCAACGGTTTGGGCACGATTACCCCGCAGATTGCAAAGACGGGCAACAAGATGAGTCTCCTCTACGACGCCGACAAGCTTTTGAAGTTCCTCACCACCATCTCTGCCGTATCTAACAACTCCACACTTAAATCCCTCAGCACCCTCCTCGAATCCTACGACGGCATGCTTATCGGATGGGAACTGCAGAAGTAAAATCACACAAATAGCATACCGCCTTACTTAGAAGGCAAACAAAAAAGTTGAAGGTAGCACATACGTTACCCTCAACTTTTTTATTTTTATATTGGTGTCCGGTAAATACCTCTAACTCTATGAATATAAATTCGTTTGAATAGTATAATCCCCACTGTTTGCATGATTCCCCTAAAAGGGGATAAAGCCATTAGCCCAGGGCAACGCCCTGGGTGTTGTTGCAGTCGAGACTCGCGCCCTGAAAGGGCAAAAGCAATTATAAGAATCCGAACTTCAATGCTTTTGCCCTTTCAGGGCGCAAACCAAAACGTCCATAATCCCAGGGCGTTGCCCTGGGCTGGATGCTTATTGGCCTTTCAGGCCGTTACTTCTCAAAAAGTTTACCGGACACCAATATTATTTTATTTAAAAATGTAACATTTTTTCGCCACACAACACACCTGATAATCAGCGAGTTAAATACCCCTAAAATTATTAGTAATATATTTTAAATTATGTTACTAATAATTTTTTTTAGGTTACTAATAATTTTTACGACAAGTAGTTTAGTTTTTTGCACAACTGATTCCGATTCGATTTTACCGCTCGACAGGTGTAAATTTTCATGCAAATCTCGCGAATGTAGTAGCACACGAGTTGCTCCTAATTATTTGTTACCTTTAACCTGCTTGGGACTTTAGTTTTTCTGCCACACGATACCATTTCTCTGCTTCCTCCATATTACGCTTACAGCCAAATGCGTTTTCGTAACACCATGCCAGATTAAAGGTCGCTTGATAGTGTTTATTATGAGCAGCTTTTAGATACCATTCTAAAGCCTTAGGATGATTTGGCGACACACCGATTCCCTTGGCATAACTCCATGCTACACAGAACTGGCACTCTGGGTTATTTTGCTCTGCCCCCTTCATATACCAATTAAACGCCGCTTTGGGTTCTTTCTTACCTCCGTAACCTTCTTGTAAGCAAAGCCCCACGGCAGAAAAAGAGGGAATATACCCTTTATTAGCAGCTTCCTGATACCAATACAATGCCTGCTGCTTGTCTATTTGGCATCCAAATGCATTTTCATAACACCAAGCAAGGTTGTGGGTGGCAATCAAGTTGCCATTCTCGGCTGATTTAAGATACCATTTGTGTGCCTCCTCATGGTCCTCTACTACGCCGATTCCCTTAGCATACTTCCATGCCAACTCTAACTGCGCGTCGGCATCGCCTTTCTCTCCACGCTGCAAAAGGAAAGCATAGTTATACTGCTTTACTTTTTCCTTCAAATGGGCACAGAGATTTGATAGATTTTTATAGAGTTCTTCGGTATCCTTAATGCGTGGTAACGGATTTTTGAGTTGAAAATGCAAACGCGGAAGTCTGCCTTTTGTTAAGAACCTCACCACGCTATAGAGAATATATGCCCCTAAAGCTACGAGCAATAGAAATCCCAAAGTGGGTATGAGTTGAATATTCATGTGTGAAGCGATTGAGATTAAAAGGTGTGCCAAATAAAACATTGGCACACCTTTATTATATCAACATTAGTAAATTACTTCTTGCGCAACACCACTGCTGAGCGTGCGGGGAGGTAGAGTTTCAACCAACCCTTGCCCTGTTGCTGAAGGAGGGGATCATAGTTGGTGAAGTGTTCGATGGTGTCGTCAGAGAGTCCGTTGCCACCGTAATCGGGGTTGTCGGTGTTGAGCACCACATTGTAAGAACCTTCAGGCACCATGAAGCCGTAACCTTCGTAAGAGCGGTCGGGCGAGAAGTTGAACACGAAGAGAAGGTCGCCACGTGAGTAAGCAAGCACCTGGTCGCCATCGTTGTGCCAGATTTCCTGCACCTTATGCTTGAGCAGCGACTTACCACTCTTGAGAAGGGCAATCATGTCGCGGTCGAAGTCGCCAAGATAGTGGTAGCAGAGTTCCTTGTTATCCACCAAGTTCCACTGACGGCGCGCATACTTATGGCTCCAGCCATTGCCCTCGCGGGGGAAGTCGATCCACTCGGGATGACCAAACTCATTACCCATAAAGTTGAGGTAACCGCCGTTGATGGTAGAGGCAGTAACGAGGCGAATCATCTTGTGGAGCGCAATACCACGGTGTGCCATGAAGTTTTCATCGCCCTTCTTGAAGTGCCAATACATATCAGCGTCCACAAGGCGGAAGATGAGGGTCTTATCGCCTACGAGCGCTTGGTCGTGACTTTCAGCGTAAGAGATACACTTTTCGTCGGCACGGCGGTTGGTGAGTTCCCAGAAGATGCCTGAGGGGTGCCAATCTTCGTCCTTCTTTTCCTTAATAATCTTAATCCAATAGTCGGGCACATTCATTGCCATACGGTAATCGAAACCGTAACCGCCGTCCTTTACGGGCGCTGCAAGTCCGGGCATACCACTCACTTCTTCAGCAATAGTAATGGCATTGGGATTTACTTCGTGGATGAGCATGTTGGCAAGTGTGAGGTAGCAAATAGCATTGCCATCCTGATTGCCGTTGAAGTAATCTCCATAACCGCAGAAGGCTTCGCCGAGTCCGTGGCTGTAATAAAGCATTGAGGTTACGCCGTCAAAGCGGAAACCGTCGAAGTGGAATTCTTCCAACCAGTACTTACAGTTAGAGAGGAGGAAGTGGATAACTTCGTTCTTGCCATAGTCGAAGCAGAGGCTGTCCCAAGCGGGATGTTCGCGACGGTCGCCGGGATAGAAGAACTGGTTGGGGTCGCCGGCAAAGTTGCCAAGACCTTCCACTTCATTCTTCACAGCATGGCTCTGCACGAGGTCCATGATGACAGCAATACCGTTTTGGTGGGCTTCGTCAATGAGTTGCTTGAGTTCTTCGGGGGTGCCGAAGCGGCTACTTGCCGCAAAGAAGGAACTTACGTGGTAACCGAAACTACCGTAATAAGGGTGTTCCTGAATCGCCATAATCTGGAGGCAGTTGTAACCTTCCTTAATAATACGGGGAAGCACATTGAGGCGGAACTCTTCGTAAGTTCCTACACGCTCAGCATCCTGTCCCATACCGATATGGCATTCGTAGATGAGAAGCGGATCGCGCTGGGGCTTGAACTTCGTCTTCTTCCACTGGTATTCTTCCTGAGGCGCCCATACTTGTGCAGAGAAAATCTTGGTTTCCTCGTCCTGCACTACGCGACGCACCCACGCAGGAATACGTTCGCCACAACCGCCTTCCCAATATACCTTGAGTTTGTAGAGGTCGCCGTGTTTCATCGCCTTTGAGGGGAGCTTGATTTCCCAATTTCCCGACTTGGGGAGGCGCTTCATGGCATAGGCTTCGTCTTCCTGCCAGTTGTTAAACTCACCGATTACGTAAATCTTCGTAGCATTAGGTGCCCATTCGCGGAGCACCCACTGGCGCGCAGTGCGGTGAAGGCCAAAATAGAGGTGACCGCCCGCAAAGTCAGAGAGACTGCCCTTACCACCAGTAAGTTCGTTGAGCTTGTACATCACATGGTCGTAACGACCTTGAATAGCCTCATTGAAGGGTTCGAGCCAGGGGTCGTTCTTCACGAGCTTAAGTAATGGCTGCTTCTTGGCAGCAGGTTTCTTTTTAGTTGCCATAATATTTAAGGTTAATAAGTTTTTTAGTAAACGAGTAGACGAGGTACGAGTAGACAAGAAAGGTACAGAGATAAACGACAATACGCACCGCACGGTCTTTCTCCTTTCTCCTTTCTCCTTTCCCTCCTACTGTTCCTTTCGTCTACCCTGTTGGAATACTCCCTTTGCAATAAGGGTTCCATTGGCGTCATATTCATAAAAAGCACCGTCGCGCTCACCTTCTACATAGATACATTCCAAGCGTTTGCCATTGGCATCTGTTTCTACGGCATTACCGTGCTTACGTCCTTCAACGAACGTGCCGACAAACTTACTGCCGTCTGCATGGGTAATAGTACCTTCACCATGCATCAAATTGTTTTCCCAAGTGCCGACATACTCGTCACCGTTGTTCCAACGATAAGTACCTTGCCCGTTGCGCTCATTGTGCTTCCATTCTCCAGTATATGTTGCAACCTCATGCCATGTGTAAGTACCCTGTCCATGTTGTTCACCTTCAAGGTAGTTACCCACATATTTGTCACCCGAAGCAAACTGAGTAACTCCCACACCTGAGCGCTCGCCATTGACATAATCACCTTCGTAAACGTCTCCTTCTGCAGAAGTGAAGCGTCCCTTCCCGTGCATCAAGTCATCTTCCCAAGTTCCCTCATACTTACCACCGTCAGCATAGATATACGTACCTTTTCCAGAGCGCACATTATCTTTCCACTCGCCTTCATAGCTCGAGCCATCTTGCCAATCATAGATGCCTACACCATGTTTCTTGTCATTCTTCCATCCCCCTTCATAGACGACACCATTTGCAAATACATAACGACCATGGCCACAACGCTCATCATCCTCCCAGTTGCCATCATACACGTCGCCATTATAATAATACATGACTCCCTTGCCATGCTTCGCATCACGATACCACAATCCTACATATTTGTTGTTGTCAAGGAAGTAATACGTTCCACGTCCATGCTGTTCGTCTTGTAGCCACTGCCCTTCGTAACGCTCACCATTAGCGAAGATAAATGTGCCCTGTCCCTGGCGTTTGCCTTTATGGTATTCCCCCTCATAGGCATCACCATTCGCATAAGTCGTTTTACCTTTGCCATGAGGCTTACGCTTCACCAATTCGCCGGTGTAAACACCGCCATCTTTCTTAAAATTATAAGTTCCGAGAATTATTTTTTGCGCTTCCGCACCGATACAACAAGCTGCGGAGAGCATGAGTAAAGTCAATACGTTCTTGTAAGTATGCGTCATTGGTTTAGTTTGTTGCTAAAGAGAAGAAAGTTGGTTGTTCATCTAAAAATAGTTTCCGTCTCCAATTCAAGAATGCTGCAGAAGGAAGTTCTTGGCACGTTCCAAATCTTCAGGCGTATCAATACCAATCGTTTCTACATCGGTGGTGCCCACTTTAATACGATAACCCGCCTGGAGCCAACGTAACTGCTCAAGCGATTCCGCTTGTTCAAGCACACCTAACGGCATCGCAGTAATCTCCTTTAGCACTTCGCTACGATAAGCGTAAAGACCGATGTGCTTATAGAAAGTATACTGTTCAAGCCATGCCGACTTCTCTACACCACGAAGATAGGGAATTACCGAACGACTGAAATAGACTGCATAATTGTTATTGTCAAGCACAACCTTTGGTGAATTGGGATTTTCAAGCGCTTCAATACCATCTGTGGGCACAAAAGGCTTTACCAAAGTCGCAATCTGGGTGGCTGCATCATTAAAACACTGCTTGATTGTTTCCAACTGAGAAGCAGCGATGAAAGGTTCATCCCCTTGTACGTTGACCACCACATCATATCCAGCGCCCAACTTTTCAAGCGCTTCATAGCAACGGTCTGTGCCACTCTTGTGATGCGTTCCCGTCATCACACAACGTCCGCCAAACGAAGTTACGCAAGTTTCGATGCGCTCATCATCTGTTACAACGTAAGCATCGTCAAAAACTGAGCATACACGTTCATACACATGCTGAATGATGGGTTTCTCTCCCAAAATAGCAAGAGGTTTGCCCGGGAAACGGGTTGAGGCATATCGTGCAGGGATAAGTGCTAAGAATTTCATAGGAATGTGATGGATTATTTTTGTTGTGATAAAGGACGTGGCATTTCAGGAATGCAGATTGCCAAGTCTAATGGGTAGCTTAATGGAGCAATAAATGTAAGTTTGGCTTGTTACTAATCGAAGTAGGATTCCACATCGTCCTCCTCTACAACGGTTTCGGGATTAACAGCTGGCGATGTTGGGAAATTGATGTTCATAATCGTATCTACTTCCTGCTGTATCATCTTATAGTCAATATCGAATGATTCTTCTTGAGAATAACCAAGCGTAGAATCTTCATACACCTTCTTCATGTAGTTTGCCCAGATGGGTAATGCCGTTGAAGCCCCCTGTCCTAAAGACGTAGAGAGGAAATGGATGTCGCGGTCTTCACCACCCACCCAACAAGCCGTAACAAGACGGGGCACACATCCTACGAACCAACCATCGGAGTTACTATTTGTTGTTCCTGTTTTACCAGCGATTGGAGCGGTAAAGTTATAACGATAACGCAAGCGAATACCTGTACCTGCATCCACTACGGCACGGAGCATGTCGAGCATCTTGTAACTACTCTGCTCACTAATCACTTCGTTCATGCGTGGAGCGAACTCACTAATGACGGTGCCGTTTGTATCCTCAATGCGACTCACCAAGATGGGAGCGCTACGAATACCCTTGTTCACAAATGCGGTGTAAGCACTTGCCATTTCAGCTACGGTAATGTCACAGGTGCCCAAGCAAAGTGCCAATGAAGGATGGATTTCGTTATTCGCAATACCAAACTCACGCAAGTATTTGGCAAGGCGCACGCCTTCGGGGTCGGATTGATACATGAGTTCGGCTGTAATCCAGTTGTTACTCTGACTCAAACCCCACTTTAAGGTTACAGGTTCGCCATAACGCGCATTACCAGCATTTCGCGGCGCCCAAACCTTGTCGCCCACTTGATATTCACGCTGAATATTTACAATCGTATCGCTGGGCAACATACCGTCTTCCATGGCCATGGCATACACGAAAGGTTTCATCGTTGAACCTACCTGACGACGTCCCTTAAACGCCATGTCATACTGGAAGTAAGCATAGTTCAAACCACCCACGTACGCTTTCACATACCCAGTCATGGGATCTATAGAAACCAGACCCGAACGCAAGAACTTCTTGTAGTAGCGAATAGAGTCCATGGGCGTCAGCACTGTATCAACAACGCCCGTGTGAGAGAATACAGACATTTCAACAGGGGTTGAAAATGCCAATTTGATTTCAGCCTCCGTAGCATTGTCCGCCTTCATCTTGATATAACGCTCACTTTGGCGCATGGCGCGTTGCAAGATTTCATCAACCTGCGCTTTGGTCAAGTTGTTCGTATAAGGGAAGTTTGCATTGTTACGTCCACGCTCAAATTCCTTTTGCAACTCTCCTCCCACGTGATTTATAGCCGCTTCTTCGGCATACGCTTGCAAGCGCGAATCAATCGTGGTGTAGATTTTCAAACCGTCGGTGTAGATGTCATAAAATTCACCATCCTTCTTTTTGTTTTTGTTACACCAACCATAGAGGGGGTCGTTTGCCCATGCCAACGAATCTTCGAAGAATTGGAGGTCCTGCCATGAAGCATAGTTTTTACGCTGAGGTTTTTTAGCGGTCATCTTTGTGCGCAAATGTTCACGCAGATACGTCCCCAAGCCCTCCTTATGGTCTGCACGCTTAAAGTTAAGCGTGAGCGGTTCGTTCTTCAAATCATCGTATTGCGCCTGACTAAGATAACCCGAACGCACCATTTGCCCCAACACAACGTTGCGACGCTGACGGCAGCGCTCATTGTGGCGCACGGGGTTGTACAATGAAGGGTTCTTACACATCCCAATCAGTGTAGCCGACTCAAGAATTGAGAGTTCTGAGGGTTGCTTTCCAAAATACACGCGGGCTGCGGTCTTAATCCCCACAGCATTGTACAAGAAATCAAAGTAATTGAGGTAGAGTGTGAGGATTTCTTCTTTTGTATAGCAACGCTCCAACTCCACAGCAATCACCCATTCAATGGGCTTCTGCAAAAGGCGCTCAAACGTGCTACCCGCCTTTTCCGAATAGAGCTGTTTCGCCAACTGCTGGGTGATTGTACTGCCACCTCCGGCACTTGTCTGTTGAAGAATACCACGCTTAACAATCGCACGCAACAATGCCTTAACGTCGATGCCTGAATGCTCAAAGAAACGCTCATCTTCCGTAGCAATAAGGGCTTCAAATGTATGTGGAGCGATATGCTCGTAATCTGTAAAAATACGATTTTCACTTCTTGACCATGTCCCCAACAATTTACCATCAGCCGTAAACACCTGCGAAGCATAACGGTTGATGGGATTCTGGAGTTCTTCGATATTGGGCATATAACCAATCCATCCCTTGACTACACCCACAAAAGCAAAGCTTACTATGGCGATTACCGAGAAGAACAATATCCAGATAAGTATGAAGATTTTCTTGCGCATTTCTGTATTTTATATTTATTAGGCAAACTTACAAAAAAGGTTTCTAATACGTAAGCCCACACAGCTAAAATATATATAAAGAGGTGTAGTTTTCATAAAAAAGTAGGGTTTTGCTTTGCCCTTGTCTGTTCAACACGTATTTTTGCAGGAAATTGAGAAAAAGCAGGTTCCGAAAAGGGCTACTTGTAAAGCGCAAGAGAGTTTACGGTCCCTTCTTCACCTGCAGAAAACCGGAGATACTGAAAAATGGAAGAATCGCAAATCTATTCGCAAAAGACCCTGGAATTTATAACAGTGGCTTCAGAATATTGCAAGGCTTTAGAGCATTGCCGAGAGTTTGAGCAGAACGAATTTATTGACGTTATGCGCAACCTGCTTCCCATGCTCTACCTCAAAATGTCGCTTATCGGAACAATTGAAGAAGCAGACGGTTACAACGACCCCAAAGTGACGGAAGAAGATTACAACTATGTACGCTCTGGAGCAGCATCGTTGTTGGCAGATAAGGATGACTACCTCGACGTCTTCGTTGAAGACTTCAAGTATTCCGAACAACCCATTCTATGTACCATCTCCGAGAATTTGGCAGACATTTACCAGGTACTGCGCAACCTCTTAGAGGTATTCCGCTCCAATTACGAAGACGCCATGCAGGTAGCGCTTTACGACACCGTTGAAGAATTCAAACTCTATTGGGGACAAACCTTGCTCAATGCGCTTAAAGCCCTTCACGACGCAAGATTTGCGGTAAAAGATTAGGCGCATGAAGACATTGTTCAGAAGCACTCCCAAGCAACTTATTTCAACACTGCCCAAGGTAGAATTTAAGGGCAAAATCGTGGTTGTCCATAGTTTGCGCGAAGTGAAATCTGCAATAGCATTTCTTCGCAAGCAGGCGGTTGTTGGACTTGATACCGAAACACGCCCCTCCTTCCGCCGCGGACTTGTACATCAAGTGGCATTACTTCAAATTGCGACACTCGACATCTGTTTCTTGTTCCGCTTAAACATGATTGGCATGCCCGAGGAGTTAGTACAGTTGTTGGAAGACGCAAATGTTACGAAAATAGGGCTTTCGCTGAAAGACGACCTTGCCCTGCTCAAGCGACGCAGCCCGTTCAGTCCACAGGGATTCCTTGACTTACAAGATTTTGTCAAGCCCATGGGCATTGAAGACATGAGTTTACAAAAGCTCTATGCCAATGTGTTTGGCGAAAAGATTTCCAAGAGTGCGCAGCTCACTAATTGGGAAAACACGGTGCTCACTGAAGCACAGAAAATGTATGCCGCCACGGACGCTTACACCACCCTGCGCCTCTACCTTCAACTTGCTGCACTTAAAGAGAGCGGAGACTATAAAATCATTGAGGCTGAAGCCTCTTCACCCGTAAAAACAAACAAATAAGATTGTGATACCAACCCTTCAACTGCGTAGAGGTAAGTCAGAAAGCTTACGCCGCTTCCATCCCTGGGTATTCTCAGGGGCAATCACCCGTATTCCTGAATCACTCACCGAGGGTGCGCTCGTTCGCATTGTCGACGAAAACAACAAGTTCATTGCGTTGGGACATTACCAAATAGGTTCCATCGCCGTGCGCGTATTGTCATTCACCGAACGCCCTATCGACAAACAATTCTGGGTAGAACGATTGAGCGAAGCCTACCAAGTGCGCAAACACCTTGACTTGGTGCGTCCCGACAACGACATCTACCGCCTCGTACACGGCGAAGGTGACCAACTACCAGGACTCATCATTGACGTGTATGGAGAAACGGCAGTGATGCAAGCCCACTCTGTAGGTATGCACTGTTGCCGTCAGGAAATAGCCGAAGCCTTAGTGGACGCATGCGAAGGCGCTGTGAAGCACGTCTATTACAAGTCCGAAACAACCCTCCCCTACAAGGCTGACCTCCACCAAGAAAATGGGTTCCTCGTTGGCGGTGACGAAACAAATGTCGCTACCGAAAACGGATTGAAGTTCCACATTGACTGGTTGAAGGGTCAGAAGACGGGATTCTTCATCGACCAACGCGAAAACCGCAAGTTGTTGGAGTCTTACAGCAAGGGCAAGAGTGTGCTCAACATGTTCTGCTACACGGGTGGATTCTCCGTTTATGCCATGCGTGGTGGTGCCACATTGGTGCACTCCGTTGACAGCAGTTCAAAAGCTATTGACCTCACCCGCGCCAATGCCGAACTCAATTTCCCTGGCGACAAGCGCCATGAGGCGTTTGCTGAAGATGCCTTCAAATTCTTAGAACACGCTGGCGGAGATTACGACCTCGTCATCCTTGACCCTCCCGCTTTCGCCAAACACAAGGGAGCACTTCACAATGCCCTAAAGGGATATACGCGCCTCAACAGCATCGCCTTCCAAAAGATTCGCAAGGGCGGCATCGTCTTTACCTTCAGTTGCTCACAAGCTGTGAACAAAGACCAATTCCGCTTGGCTGTATTTACGGCTGCGGCACAGAGCGGCAGACACGTGCGCATCCTGCACCAAATCCACCAACCTGCCGACCATCCCATCAACATTTATCACCCCGAAGGAGAATACCTCAAGGGACTTGTCCTTCAGGTGGAGTAACCTACAAGAAACAACATCCGAATTTCCTCAAACAAACTCCGAGTTAATTTAAACTATCTCCCTTCGATTTTGAATTAACTCGGACTTTGTTTTTGCAAGGACGCCGAGACCATACACGTAGCCCCTCCTTAGAAGAATAAAAGACCACGAATTGCACTATGTGTACGCACAATGCAATTCGTGGCCTTTATTATTTACGACAACGCCTCAACTCACAGAAATGTCCTAACTTATAGGCATTAAACAAGCGGAGAGAGGGACGATTACTCAAAAGTTGGCAACGCAATAGCGGCGCAAGACAACGCCAGGTGAATCCAACGACACCTGCTAATCCGACGCTGTGTAGACGTTCATACCAACGGATGAGTGTAGAATGATTTCTCAACTGAGGATAAAAGGCATTCAACGTTTCATTAGCCTCCTCCGTCTTCAGCAAAAAGCGTTCATTAGTCTCTATATCCAAATTCAGCAAAGGATTGTCAATATGTAAAATGGGAATCCCCAGCTCCTGCAAGCGCTTGCCCAACAGGACGTCTTCATAACCATAGCGCTTAAAATTCTCATCAAAAGGTGCAGCCTCCATCACCGACTTGGGCGCAAGGAAATTAAATGTGCGGAAACTATCATAAGGATGTACGTTACGTAACGTAGCCGTGTAACGCCGTTCTGCCGCCTTTTCATAACGCCAACGCAAGGAACGGTCAGCCGACGGGCATTGCTCGGGATGAAGAATACTGCCACACGCGACGGTACCCGACGTTGCGGCATCCATATAGCATTGCAAAAAGTCTGACGTACAAAGTCCGCCATCACTGTCCATAAACAACAACCATTCTCCCTGAGCCTCACGTACCAAACGATTACGAATCGCGGCACGACCCACGTTAGTTGCGCCTCGAAGCAAGTGGCAATGCTCCATTGTTGCAATACGTTCTAATCCACGGATTACGGCAGGTTCGGTCGAGGCATCATCTGCTACAATTATCTCAAAATCAACAGCAATCCCCGTAGCCTGCACACATAAACTGTGCACGAGCTCCGTACAATCGTAATTGTATGTCGGAATGAGTATGGAAAGCATCATGAATCGTTCAGGGGAGGACATTTATACACCCCCTCCATGCAAATTTAGAAATTTAATCTTAATATACGCCATCCCTACCCTTTTTTTGTCGCAACCTTGATGCGACACCTAAATCCGAATGGTCAATATTTCATTGATATCCGTCAGGAAGTTCTGACTACGATGCTCAGACTTTACCATCCACGGTTGATGTGACTCCCCCTCTGCCAGAAGTTTGACCGACTTTAAGCCATATCGGTGGTTCAACTCATCAATAACCTTCATGAGGTGCGCCCTTTCCTTTCGATTGGGTATCGGGTCAAACATATCCATCTGAAGCATGGTCATGTCTACAATATCCCCCATGATTACCCCAGCTTTCTTGTACTGGATTCCTGGTTTATAAATCTGTGTTGCAAGTTGTAGAGCAGCCTGAGTAATCTCCAACGTGTCCGAAGTCGGCGTAATAAACGTATGCGTTGCTGTATTGCCGTACTGTGGTAAATCCTCCCTAAACCGGTTGCTGTACACAAACACCGTGACAACCCTTGCCCCAGCATGTTGCCCTCTCAACTTATTGGCACAACTGCTTGCGAAAGTGGCGACGGCGGCTTTCAAAGATGTCAAATCTGAAACCATTGTACCAAAACTCCGACTCGTACATGTTGATTGATTTCTTACCACCTCGGAAGTATCAATGCAAGGTTGCCCGTTGAGTTCAAGCCAAGTTTGCACTCCTGGTAGACTGAAATGAGTACGTACCCAATTCTCTTGTTTATCAGCAAACTCCAAAGGGGTGTTTATTCCCCAATACTGTAATTTAGAAAAAGTTTGACGACCAATTCCCCAAACGTCTGAAAGCTCTAACAACTCAAGCGCCCGTCGGCGTTTCTCTTCGTTGTCAATAACACAGACTCCACGATAACCCGAATACTTCTTGGCAAACTTATTTGCCACCTTTGCCAAAGTCTTAGTGGGGGCAATACCTACACTAACAGGTATGTCTGTACACAACTGAATTTTAGCAGCTACGTCGCGCATCAATTCCGCCACATCATACAACTTTTCATACCCTCGTAAGTCGCAAAAACTCTCGTCTATGCTATACTGCTCCACATGCCCCAACGACTTACGCAATATGGAGATGACCCGCTTACTCATTGCGGCATAAAGTTGCATATTCCCCGAAAAGACCGTCACCTGTCCCCCTCTCACAATATCACGCACCTTAAATATAGGATCACCACGGCGCAATCCGAGCGCTTTTGCCTCTGGTGTGAGCGCCACAATACACCCGTCGTTGCTCGAAAGAACTACGACAGGGCTTCCCTCAAGTCCAGGATGAAAAACCTTCTCAACTGAACAGAAGAAACTATTGCAATCTACCAATGCAAACACTTTCTAATAGCGTGGTCGGTGAATAACATAAGTCACTGTACCCCAAATACTAAAACGATCTTCTGGAGTAACTTTTATTTCTGGATAATCAGGATTTGCAGGCACTAACCACCCCACACCATTCCTTTTCACAAAACGCTTTAAGGTATATTCGCCATTAAACTCACATACCGCCACCTGACTCTCACTCGGGAAACGATTACTTTTGTCCACAATCACAATATCTCCCGATTCAATTCCCGCATCAATCATTGAATCGCCTTCAACCCTGATAAGGTAACTTGACTCAGGATTCGGACAAAGCATTTTTAGCAGTTCAATATCTTGAGCACGCTCATCATTATCCAAAGGAATGGGGAATCCTGCAACAACACCTATGTCAAAAAACGGAAGACTCATATCCTTGACTCTCGTTGCAGGAAATACAGCACCAAGCTGTTCTAAGTTGCTTGGATTTTCTGCCATTGTTTTAGAGATGCATGCTTTGATAAAGTCTGTCTTACTTTCTTGTGCATCAATATATGCCGCCATTACCTGAGGTGCTCGGAATGTATAAAGTTTACTCTCCGTTCTTGGCCTTCCAGCCCCTTCGCGCTTGCCTCCCCGCTTCTTTAGTTCTGTCATAACTTCAATATTTTCCGCAAAGTTACCATTTTATTTGATTTATGTAATACATATATCAAACAAAAGTCTTTTGCTCCCCCTCAAAATCACAAGACAAAGATGCATATCCGAATATTGCTGTCCAGTTTATTTTTTGAGGGGAATGGGAATGATTAAAAGAACGTAATGAGAATTTCTAATTGTAAAGCTACATAAAAATGAGGGTGTACCAAACGGTCACACCCTCATTCAATTTAAAACTCCTTATTTTGAATGTCTATATTTCCTTAATTCTCTTGCACGTTATCCGATTTTAGTAACTTACCTTGATACTCACCTGTAAGGGTGCGCATGAATGCAACGATAGCTGCTACTTCTGAGTCGTTAAGCGTTATGCCACACTGATAAAGTGCCATATCGCGTACTGCCTCTTCCATGGTCGCACGAGTGCCGTCATGATAATAAGGCCATGTGAGTTCAATATTACGTAAACCCGGCACCTTGAAGCGATGACGGTCGCGCTCGTCCTTAGTCTGCTTGAAGCGACCATTGTCTTCCTCAGTAAGTTCCGTTCCGCGTGCCTCGAAATAATGGTGTCGCAATCCCATAAGCTCGTATGATTCGCCACCCAAGTTCGCACCCACATGGCAGGTGGCACAACTGTTCGTCTTAAACAACTCGTAACCATGAACTTCATCAGCATTGAGCGCCTCATTATCGCCCAATAGCCATTTATCAAACTTTGAATTGGGGGTGATCAATGTGCGTTCGAATTCCTCAATGGCATTCGTTATATTAGCTTCAGTGATACCATCAGCATAAATGGACTCGAATGCTTCAACATACTGCTTTTCTTTCGCGAGTTTAGCGATAATCTCGTCAAAAGAAGTAGAGGCCATCTCAATAGGGTTGAGTGGAGGTCCTGCAGCCTGCTCTGCAAGCGTCTTGGCACGACCGTCCCAGAACTGTACAAAGTTGTAAACGGCATTGTATGTCGTGGGCGCATTTACTCCGCCAATGTTGTTGGCGACTCCCTTGGAGTATTGGAGGTTGTCCACACCACCCGTGTTAAGTCCGTGGCATGTGGCACACGAAACGGTGTTATCAACCGACAAACGTGTGTCATGATAAAGGGCATAACCAAGCGCAACCTTTCTTTGGTCAACATCGGTGTTTGCTAAAATAGGACGTACGGGTTCGCCTGCGCGCTCTCCAGTCAAGCCATCATTGTAGTATGCTGTGCGGTAA
>JAEIGA010007466.1_pt1 | contig 16611 bp, 14 predicted proteins | sample 9270691 | NCBI WGS metagenome assembly JAEIGA01 (sample SAMN17057246, study PRJNA624740) | gut metagenome | biome: biome; isolation source: fecal sample | host: Bos grunniens | place: China: Xizang | collected 2019
AAAGCGTTCTTTGACAGACTGCGAAGATGTGACGGGTGGCGCAATCATTTTCTTGCGGAAAAACGATGTGTGCTGATCGCATGTGCAGGCGGTACCGGGAGAGGTACGCAGGAATGCCTGCAGCAGCTGGAACGCGGGCTTACCCACATGGGGATGCGGACCTATGATCGGATTTCTGTGGTTCGTTATAACAAAGAGTATATTCTGCCGGCATTATATGCCGGAGGCAGGACGTATGCGGACCGTCTGGAGACAGGCTTTGATATGTACTATTGATCAGAAGGCTTCCGGAGTCTGACAGAGAATTTGCTCAGAGAAATCATTCATTCCAGAACAATCGCACCAGAAAAATGAAATCATTCCTTTTGGGAAGAGAACCTAATGAAAAGTGAATTTAAAAAGATCGGATCGGAAAGACTTTTCAATGTAGTATAAGCGTAGAAATCTGTCTGTGCCTCAATAACATATAAAAACACTTTACGATCAGGAGGTAAACCATGAAACAGACTTTAACAATTGGGCCCATCGTTGCTTCCCCCGGTGAAAAAGAATCCGGGTTTGTCCCAATCGTCAATTCGGATGTGGAAATCCCGGTCACCGTGATCAATGGTGCACGCGAAGGAAAAACGATTTTAATCAGCGGAGGAGTGCACAACGCGGAGTATGTCGGCATTCAGGCGGCCATGGAGCTGGCGTCGGAACTCGATCCCGAGAAGATAACCGGGAATGTTGTTATTATTCATCTGGCAAACCGCACCGGCTTTGAACATCGGACGATGAGCATGGTCTATGAAGATGGAAAGAATTTAAACCGTGTTTTTCCCGGAACCGCCTCCGGCACGATGGCGGACAAGATCGCTTTCACGATTGAAACAGAATTCTTTCCGCATATCGATTATTATATTGACCTGCATTCCGGAGACGGATTTGAAGGATTGGAATCCTATGTCTATTGCCTTGGAAATGCTAATGATTATGTCGTGGAAACCAGCAGGAAAATGGCGGAGATCGCGCATGTCAATTATCTGGTTGTCTCCATGGTCAGCTCCGGGGGTGCTTACAATTATGCAGGCAGTCTCGGGATTCCGGCAATCCTTATAGAACGAGGCAGCAATTCGACCTGGTGCAAATCACTGGTTGAGGAGGATAAGCATGATGTGCTGAATATCCTTCGGTATCTGAATATTCTGGAAGGAGAAGCGCACCGGCACGGTGATGTCCCCAGGCCCGTGGATCCTGTTATCTACGAGGATGCGCCCGTTTCCGGATGCTGGTATCCGTCTTTTCAGCCGGGAGAGACCTTTAAAAAGGGCGAGATTCTCGGAACGATAAAAGATTACTTCGGAAAGGTCCTTTATACCTGTGAGGCCAGACAGGGAGGCATCATCTTGTATGAGACCATAAGCCTTTGCATTATGAAGGACAGCCCAATGGTTGCGTATGGTTTCTGGGATGAAGAAGCAGATGGAAAGATCGAAAAAGAATGTCTGGTCTGCGGACAGAATGAAAACAAATTCGAGGCGGATCATGAATATTGCCAAGAACATGGATGCAGGGAGAATTAAATCCGGTAAACTGGCACTAACTTTTCATTGACAAAATATTGTTAAGATTTTAGAATCTATTACGTAAAACTGAATATCGGACACGAGGCATGTTCTGCCGTATGCGCAGATTAAAAGAGAAACCGGTGCAAATCCGGTACGATCCCGTCACTGTGATAGGGAGCGGATGACATAAATGCCACTGTAAGAGAAATCTTATGGGAAGGCGTCTTCCGCGGTGAACTTAAGTCAGGAGAACTGCTTGCTTCGAATAGCAATTTCATACGGTGCATATGAAACCTATAAATGAGAAGGGTAGATTTATGCGCTTTTGATTCATTGAATCATCGGCGTTTTTTATTACTCATTTTCTCCATGGTAATCAGGGGTCCCTCTTTTGCACGAATCATGTAAAAGAGGGATATTTGCTTGCTCAGGGATTTGCTGCCGCGTCTGATGATCTTTACACAACCGCTTAATATTGAAACTTAAAGATGTAAAGGAGAGAGGAAATGAAACTATTTAAGAAATTTCTAGCTTTTTCAAGTGCTGCAGTTCTGGCAGCATCCCTGCTTGCTGGTTGCGGCGGCTCCGGCGGGAGCACGACAGATAGTACACCGGCAGAGACCGGAGAAGCCTCTGCTTCAGCAGCACCTGCCGCTGCAGGATCTTCGACGCTGAACTTTGGCTGTCAGATGTACAGCGACGGCAATGTCAGTCCGACTTATGATATCAATGGCGCGTGGAACTGCATGCGCTACGGAATCGGCGAGGCACTTTTTAAATTCAATGACAACATGGAAGCTGAAGCGTGGCTGGCCAAGTCCGCGGAAACGGACGATTATATCACATGGGTCATCACGCTCAGGGAAGGCGTGAAATTCTCAGATGGATGCGACGTCACTGCTTCCGCAGTGAAAGCTTCTTTTGATCATATGATCGCGGACGGTCCGAACGGATCTTCCACACCGGAAAAATATGTTCCCGCTGATACTAAGATCACTGCAGATGACGACGCGAATACGATCACTTTTGAACTTCCGGCAGCTAATGCAAACTTCCTCGGAAATCTTTCCTATCCGGTCTGTGAAGTAGTTGATGTGGAACACACGGAAGACTGGAACAACGGCGTGATCGGAACCGGACCGTATATGATCGACTCGTATCAGGAACTGGTTGGCTATACGATGAAAGCGAATCCGAACTATTACGCGGAAGTACCTTATGAAACCGTGAATATTAAATTTATGGGCGATGCATCCGCGAAGGCAATGGCACTTCAGAGCGGAGAGGTCGATCTGGTTGAAAATATTACCAATGTTTCCGATATCCAGACTCTTCAGAACGACGAGAACTTTATTGTTGATATCGCTTCCGGCGTACGCTGCGGTTTTGCATGGATGAACCTTAACGGCGTTCTCGGAAACGATACGCTCCGTCAGGCGATCCAGATGGCAGTGGATCACGATACGATCTGCGCTTCCAATACGATCGGCGGCCTGTATACAGCCGGGTATTCTGTCCTTCCGTCTACCCTTGCTTACGGTTACGAAAATCTGACAAACACTTATCCGTACGATCCGGATGCTGCAAACAAGCTTCTGGATGAAGCGGGAATAAAAGATACGGACGGCGACGGAATCCGTGAGCTGGACGGAGAAAACATCAACCTCCGGTTCGTTTCCTATGAAAACCGTCTTCTGAACGATTTTTCGGATGCATATGCTCTTTATCTGGCGGAGATCGGCATCGGCGTGACCGCTGATTACGGCAGCTCTGACGATCAGTGGAGCAAGCTTGTTGCAGGAGAATATGATCTGAACAACAACAACTGGATCACAGTAGGAACCGGTGATCCGACGGAATACATGGCGAACTGGTACGGTAAATCCGAGTCGAACTACTGCGGATATAAGAGCGAAAGCTATGATAAGCTCTACGAGGAACTGCTCGGCGAGTTTGATCCCGCTAAAAGAGCAGACCTTCTTCAGCAGATGCAGCAGATCCTGATCGATGATGCTGTATGCCTTGTTGACGGATACTATAACAGCTCCATGATCTTCTCCAAAAATGTTGGATATGCACATATCCATACCGCAGATTATTACTGGATAAGCACGGAAATCACACCCGCCAAATAACCTGTCTGTTTTATTTAAAGGGATACAGCTGACGCTGTATCCCTTGATCTGTATTCAATTCTTTTTAACATGGATTCGATAATCCAGGAAAACCTGTGACATATATGGGGGTGGAACCACGTTTTGAGCAGGAAAAAAATTATATCCAGAATCATTCAGATCGTGATCGTTTTATTCGGGATCAGTTTTCTGACTTTCCTTTTAACCTATCTTTCACCGGGGGATCCGGCGCAGATCATGCTGACATCGTCCGGAATCATGCCGACACCGTCCGCGGTAGAAGCACTGCGTGAACAGATGGGATTTAACGATCCGTTTTTTGTTCAATATTTCAGATGGCTTGGAAATGCCCTTCACGGTGATTTCGGCACATCGTTCTCATTAAATAAACCGGTGGTCAATCTTCTGCTGGCCAGGCTCTGGCCTACTCTGAAGCTGACAATATTCGCCATGATCCTGATGCTGGTGATCGCGGTGCCTTTGGGCATGCTTTCTGCCGTAAAAAAAGATTCGTGGGTGGATAATCTGGTAAGAGGCCTTACTTTTTTCGGAGTTTCCATTCCGAACTTCTGGGTCGGATTATTACTTATGCTCCTTCTCTGCGTAAGAATGAAGATCTTCCCGGTCATCAGTTCCAGCGGAGATTTTAAAAGTATGGTTCTGCCGGCGGTAACCCTGGCAATTGCCATGTCGGCAAAGTATACCCGCCAGGTACGGACGGCGATCCTGGAAGAACTGAGCCAGGATTATGTGACCGGCGCCAGAGCACGGGGCGTTCCGGAAAGAAAGATCCTCTGGAGAAATGTTTTTCCGAATTCACTTTTGCCGCTGATCACGATGTTCGGTCTTTCGGTCGGATCTCTTCTTGGCGGAACGGCTGTCGTTGAGGTTATCTATTCTTATCCGGGGCTTGGAAATTTAGCAGTTTCAGCGATCACATCAAATGATTACAACCTGATTCAGGGATACGTATTATGGGTCGCTTTGATTTACATGGTGATCAACCTGATTGTAGATATTTCATACAACTTTGTTGATCCGAGAATGAGACTGTCGAGGTGATCAGCATGGAAATAAGTGAGAAGAAAAGAAACTTTTTTGTCCGAAATAAAACTTTTTGTATTTTTGGGATCCTGGCGATCCTGCTGATCCTGATGGCAATCTTTGCGCCTGTCGTGACCGGGGGAGTGGATCCGGCAAAAGGAAGTCTGGCGGACGCAATCAAGCCGCCAAGCGCAGATCATATATTCGGAACAGATAAAATGGGCCGTGATATTTTCACCCGCGTTGTTTACGGCGCCAGAGTTTCTCTGGTTGCGGCGTTTTCCGTAGTCGGACTGTCGTTCGCGATAGGGACCGTTCTTGGTGTGATCTCCGGATATTTCCGTGGCGCTGTAGACGCAGTCATTATGCGTATCGCGGATATGATGGTTTCTTTCCCGGGCCTGGTTCTTGCCATGGCGGTAGCGGGTATTCTTGGAGCAAGCATAAAGAACGCAATACTGGCAATCGCGATCGTAACCTGGCCGAAGTATGCCAGACTGGCCCGATCCCTTGTACTGAAGATTCGAGACCGGGATTACGTTGCGGCAGCCGTAACGACAGGATCAAAAACGCCTTATATTCTGGTGCGGTATATGCTCCCGAATGCGCTTCCGACTCTGGTAATTACTGCGGCAACCGATATCGGTTCTCTGATGCTGGAGCTGGCAGGACTTTCCTTCCTGGGATTCGGAGCCGTGGCTCCTACGCCGGAATGGGGTCTGATGCTTTCTGAAGGACGTGCCTATATGCAGAACGCGCCCTGGCTGATGGTCTTCCCGGGACTTGCCATTTTTATCACCGTTGTTATTTTCAACATGCTCGGAGATGGTCTGCGTGACATTCTGGATCCGAGAAGCAATGAGTAGGAGGTGATGGATATGGCAATGCTGGAAGTGCAGAATATTACGATCTCTTATGGAAACAGGCCGACTGTAAAAAACTTTTCCATGACCCTGGAGCCGGGAAAGATCTGCTCTCTTGTCGGAGAATCCGGAAGCGGAAAGACGACCGTGATCCGTGCGGTATTCGGTCTGCTGCCGGGCGGAGGCAAGGTGACTGAGGGAGACATCCTTTTTGAAGGAGAATCATTATTAAAATACAGCAGGGAAAAATGGAGAAAGCTTCGGGGTACGGATATTTCCATGATTTTTCAGGACTCCGGCGCGATGATGAACCCGACAAAAAGAGTCGGATCCGCGTTTACCGAATATATCCGGACGCATGAAAACATCTCCAGGCAGGAGGCAACGAAAAAAGGAATTGAAATGCTGGAACGCATGCGCCTTCCTTCCGGAGATAATGTCATGCGAAGCTATCCGTTTCAGCTTTCCGGCGGCATGCGTCAAAGAGTCGGCATCGCAATGGGTATGACCTATCAGCCTAAGCTGCTTCTGGCCGATGAACCGACATCCGCTCTGGATGTGACGACACAGGCTCAGATCGTTCGCCAGATGATGGAGCTGCGTGAGAATTACGGGACGTCCATTATCATCGTGACGCACAACCTCGGAGTGGCTGCCTACATGTCGGATCATATTATCGTCATGCGAAACGGCGAGATCGAAGACCAGGGTGACAGAGATCATATGCTGTATCACTCGGAAAACGAATATACGCATAAACTGCTTGATGCAGTTCCGTCGATAGGAGGGCAGCGCTATGTTTGATGAGAAGGATCTGATTCTGGAAGCAAAACACGTTACCAGAAAGTTCCCTGCTGCGAAGGGCAAGGTCTTAACTGCTTGCAATGATGTAAATCTTAAGTTCTACAAAGGAAAAACGCTGGGGCTTGTGGGAGAATCCGGCTGCGGAAAATCCACATTTATGCGTTTCCTGGTTTCCCTGGATACACCGACGGAAGGTGAGATCTTCTACAAGGGGCAGGATATTACAAAACTGAAGGGTGAGAAGCTGCGGCAGAACCGGCAGAATATTCAGATGGTTTTCCAGGATCCGGCACAGTCGTTCAATCCGAAGATGAAGATCCGCGACATCATCTGCGAACCGCTGCTGAACTTTAAAAGAATCAGGCCTGCTGAAAAAAAGGCAAAGGCGAGAGAACTGCTGGAAATGGTAGAGCTGCCCGGCGATTTTGAAGACCGTTTTATGCATAATATGTCCGGCGGCCAACGGCAGCGTGTCGCTATCGCAAGAGCGCTTGCCCTGGAGCCGGAGATCATCGTCATGGATGAAGCTACCAGCGCGCTGGATGTTTCCGTGCAGAAAACGATTATTGAGCTGATCACAAAACTTCAGAAGGAGAAGGATATAACGATCGGTTTTATTTGTCATGACCTCGGGCTGATCCAGTCATTTGCCCACCAGGTTGCGGTTATGTATCTGGGTAATATCGTAGAGGTTATGCCGGGTGAAGCGATCGGAGAGAATTGCCTGCACCCCTATTCAAAGGCACTGCTGGCTTCGGTTTTCGACATCAAAATGGACTTTACAAAAAAGATCGAAAGCATCGACAGTGAGATCCCCTCACCGCTGGATGTACCGCCGGGATGTCCATTCTGTGACCGCTGCGATCATTGCATGGAAATATGCAAAAAAGAACATCCTCATTTGAAAGAAGTGGCTCTCGGGCATGAGGTTTCATGTCATCTGTATTAAAAGAAAGGAGAAGAACTGTGAAAAAATCCCTGTTACTATCATTAGTGATCGCCTTTCTTATGATGTTCGGCCTGACAGCGTGCAGTACGTCGAACGCAGCCTCTTCAGGCGACCATCCGCCGGCGGCAGAGGAGATGAATTCGGCATCGGAGACAATCTCGGAACTGGACAGGCATAAGATCGCTGTTATGGTCTATGACCGCGGAGACGACGAAGTTATTTCGTTCAGAAGATATCTGACTGAATATATCGGAGAAGCATTCAATGTCGAGTTCCTGTATTCGGATGGAGTACTGACAGAGGATGAGGCTCAGGAATTCATTCGTTCCGCCGCAGAATACGGAGCGGAAGGCGTTATGAGCTTTATTACGACGGATCTGAAAGCGGAGGTCGAGCTTTGTGCCGAACTGAAACTTTATTATATTGTCGCCTCTGGTTCGGTTTCAAATGAAGTGTTTGCCTCTGTTGAAGACAATCCGTATTTCCTGGGCACTGTCGGTCCCGGATCTTTCATCGAATACAAAGCCGGAGCAGATATGGCCCATCATTTCATCGAAAAGCATCCGGAGGAAACAGAATACTTTGTTTTAAGCGGCGGCGGCTGTTTCGGCAATGAGATGCATCTGCAGCGGACCAAGGGCATTTTAGATACTCTGGCGAATGCATATGGTGTGGAATTTGAAAAGGGAAGTGAAGAAATCGCCAGATCCGATGTGCCCGTCTTTTTTGAGAACGGAGAACTTAAGATCTGTGTGTGCCCAGGATACCATACTATTGACCAATATCTGGAAATGGCAAAAACAGAATATAAGAATCATCCGTACCAGACAGTCCTGGCCGTTCTTCCGGCAACGTATATCCAGAGCGAGATCAAAGGCGCGCACTATGCTGTTGTAGACTGTTATAGCGAGACCAACCTGCAGCTTTTCGGAAGCGGTTCTCTGGACTATCTGGTCGGAAAATACAGCTCGATCATCGGCCCTTCATTTGCCGCATTATACAACGCGATCACGGGACATGCGGAAGATTTCAGAGATCACGGAAAAGGATTTCATATTACACAGGGATTCTGGATCTCCGACAGCGAAGAAAGCTTCGAAGAGAAATATGTGCTTTCGAGCAGTGTGGCCGTAAATGCTTTCAACTACGAGGATTTGCAGCAGGTGATCCGAACGTTTAATCCGGATGCGTCCCTGGATGATCTGAGAGCCCTGGCAGAAGCCTATACATTTAAGGATGCCGTCGCCAGAAGAGCGAAATGATTTCAACACTTAAAGATTTTTCAGTACGGTATTCAAAAGTTTTTGAAGGAGAAGGCTTTCTTCCGCATCCGACGCTTTGTAATAAACCTCTTTTCCTTCGCGGCGGCTTGTGATCAGACGATTGTCTTTAAGCGAACGCAAATGATGGGACGCCGCGGGGGAAGACATGTTTAAAATAGCGGCAATATTGATCACACACTCTTCGCAACTGCAGAGCAGAAGAAAAATACGGATACGGTTGGCGTCGCCAAGCTTTTTAAAAATATCCGCAGCATTGTTGAATTTCTCCATGTCAGAAAACTGACGAACGAGATCCGCCGCGCGTTTTGCGTTTCCGTGCTGATGGGGGAGCTTTATCTGTTCCATAGGATTTCCCTTCGGAGCTGCTTTGAAATTATTGCTGCAAAACAGAAACTGTTTAGGTTATTTTAATAAAAAAGCAGTTGACTTTCAATAGAAAAGTAATATACTGAACACAGAACAATTAAACGACTGCTTAATTGATTAATTATAATCAGAAAGGGTTTAATCATGAAAAAAACTTACAAGATTGATGTAGACTGCGCAGCCTGCGCTGAAAAAATGGAAGTTGCAGCAAAGAAGACGGAAGGCGTAAAAGACGCTACCGTAAGCTTTATGACATTGAAAATGAAAGTGGAATTTGAAGAAGGTGCCGATGTCGCAGCAGTGATGCAGAATGTCCGGACCAACTGCAAAAAAGTAGAGGATGACTGTGAGGTTTTCATCTGATCAGGTGACTGTTTATGAATAAAAAGCAGAAGAATTTACTAATAAGAATCATTATTGCGGCGATATTTTTTGTCCCGCTGTATCTGATCTCGGAAGAGGTCGTGCATGTCGAACTGCCTAAGTGGGCAATTATCGTATTGCTTTTGATTCCTTATCTTACTGTTGGCTATGATATTCTGCGCAAGGCGGCACTTGGAATTAAAAACAGACAGGTGTTCGATGAGAACTTCCTGATGACGATCGCGACAATCGGAGCCATTGTTCTGGGTGAGTATGGCGAAGGCGTTGCTGTAATGCTCTTGTATCAGATTGGTGAACTTTTCCAGAGCTACGCTGTAGGAAAAAGCCGCAGAAATATTTCCGATCTGATGGATATCCGGCCGGATTATGCGAACATTGAAGTAGACGGGGCTCTCGAGCAGGTCGATCCGGATGAGGTGGAGATCGGAAGCATCATTGTTGTGCAGCCGGGTGAAAAAGTGCCTCTGGACGGCGTGATCGTGGAAGGCAGATCCGCCATGAATACAAGCGCTCTGACCGGAGAAAGCAAGCCGGTCGATGTGGAAGAGGGAGCATCCGTCTTAAGTGGGAGCATCAACATGACGGGCGTCCTTAAGATCCGCACCACCACGGAGTTCGATGAATCTACGGCATCCAAAATACTGGATCTTGTAGAAAACGCATCTTCCCGCAAATCAAAATCGGAAAACTTTATTTCCAAGTTTGCGAGGGTTTATACGCCGATCGTCGTTTACTGTGCGCTGGCACTTGCAATTATCCCGCCGCTTTTCATCCTGCTGACAAAAATCGGTATGGGAAGTTATGCGACAACCGGGCAGATCTGGATGGACTGGGTACTTCGTGCCTGCACCTTCCTGGTCATCAGCTGTCCGTGCGCAGTCGTGATCAGTATTCCGCTTAGTTTCTTTGCGGGAATAGGAGGAGCCAGCAAACAGGGCATTTTAGTAAAAGGATCGAATTATCTGGAGACTCTTTCGGAAGTCCGGATGATTGCGTTTGACAAGACCGGAACGATCACAAAAGGAAACTTTGAAGTGACCGCGATCCACCACAGTCCACTGGATGAAAAGAAAATGCTGGAATATGCCGCGCTTGCAGAGTGCCACTCCTCCCATCCGATCAGTCTGAGCCTGCAGCAGGCTTATGCAGACAAGCTGGATCAGAAGCGGGTGACAGATGTTCAGGAGATCAGCGGACATGGTATTATCGCAAAAGTGGACGGCCATGAGGTTGCTATCGGAAACGAAAAAATGATGGTCAGAGAGGGTGTTGAATACCATCCCTGCTCTCATACAGGAACAATTATTCACATGGCGATGGATCACGAATACGCAGGGCATATCGTGATCTCCGACGAGTTGAAACCAACGTCAAAAGAAGCAATTGCCGCACTGAAAAAGGCCGGTGTGGAAAAAACGGTCATGCTGACAGGAGACGCGAAATCCGTTGCGGAAAAGGTAGCGAAAGAGGTTGGCGTTACGGATTATCGTGCGGAACTTTTACCCGCGGATAAGGTCGACGCCGTGGAAGAACTGCTTAAAGAGTGCACCGGCAAAAAACGGCTTGCCTTTGTGGGTGACGGTATCAATGACGCTCCGGTCCTTTCACGCGCGGATATCGGTATTGCGATGGGTGCCCTGGGGTCCGATGCGGCGATCGAAGCAGCAGACATCGTTCTGATGGATGATGATCCTATCAAGATCCCGAAAGCGATACGGATCTCAAGAAAGTGCCTTGGCATCGTAAAACAGAATATCGTTTTTGCGCTGTCAGTGAAAGTGATCTGTCTGATTCTGGCAGCTCTTGGTATTGCGAACATGTGGGTTGCGATCATCGCGGATGTAGGAGTCATGATCCTTGCGGTTTTAAATGCGATCCGCTGCCTGTTCGTCGAGAAATTATAAAAACATACAATAAGCAGAGTCGGCGCATCCGGCACCGGCTCTGTGAAGATAACAGAAACCGGACTCTGCATATTACAGAAGTATTTTCCTGCCTGGGTGAACGCGTAAAAGATGACCGGAAAAAACAAGACGATCGAAATGACTAAAGGTCCGATCTTCAGACCTTTGATACTGTTTATGCTTCCATTGATCGGCGGAAGCATTTTTCAACAGCTTTATAATACGGTGGATTTTATTTTCGTCGGAAATATCCTTGATAAAACCGCTGCAGCAGCCGTTGGCGCAAGCTCTACGCTGATCAATTGCCTGATCGGAATGTTTTCGGGGATCTCGGTCGGAACCACTGTCGTCGCTGCGTTTGCTCTGGGATCAGGCAATTCAAAAAACGCTTCAAGGGTGCTGCACAGTTCCGTTTTGTTTGGAATGATTACCGGTATCATTCTTATGGGACTCGGGATCGTGTTTGCGCCATTTCTGCTTCGGCTTTTAAATACACCGGAGAGCGTGATACCTCAGGCAGTTGAATATATGAGGATCTATCTTCTCAGCCTCCCCATGCTTGTCTTTTACAACATGGTTTCCGGAAGTCTGCGCGCTGAAGGCGACTCCGCCACCTTATTTTATGTTCTTGTGATCTGCGGCGTTTTAAATGTAGGGTTTGACGCCCTGTTTCTGATAGCCTTCAGGATGGGCGTTTCGGGGGTTGCAGTCGCTACGACAGTCACGCAGGGACTTTCCGCGGTACTGATCGGTTTTTTTGCTTCCCGGAAAGATCGGAAAATACGTTTTTCGCTTCGTGCTCTTGGCATCGATGGAGATTCCATGAAGAGAGTCTTAAGGATCGGACTGCCGACTGGAATACAGACGATCGTGATCACCGTTTCAAACGTGTTCGTACAGTATTTTATCAATGATTTCGGAGATACGGGAGTTGCAGCGTTTGCAACTTATTATAAAGTGGAAAATCTGATCTTTCTGGTAATCCTGGCGCTCGGACAGGCATCTACCACTTTTGCAAGCCAGAACGTAGGAGCGGGCAATTACAGGCGGATCCGAAAAGGAACCCTTATTATGGCAGGCTTTGGAATGGCCATTACGCTGGCGATCGCAGGAGCGCTGCTTTTGTTTTCCGGTTTTGTTTTTCGTTGGTTTATGAAGGATCCGGAAGTCATGGCTGCCGCAGTTTCTCTGGCTATGGTTTCGTTCCCGTTCTATTGGATCTATCCGATTATTGAAGTGTTCGGAGGCGCGGCCCGTTCTCTTGGCTATTCGATCCGATCCATGATCATAACCATTGTCTGTATGTGTGCGGTCAGGCTCGGATTGCTTTCTTTATTCTCACAGACGATTCACACCATTCGGTCATTAGCCGCCGTTTATCCGATCACCTGGGCTCTGGCGGCAGTTTCCTTTGTGATTCTGTTTTATTATGCAATACGAAAAGAAGAAGCCAGATCACGGCAGGGACTTTCCGACAGCGTCGTTTCCTGAATAAACTTTTTATAAAGCACCCGAAGAAAGGCATAGTTTGGAAAAAATGAAAAAGAACGGAATAATATTATTGACAATATGTCTTTGCCTGGGGCTGATTTCCGGTTGCGGCTCCCGCACGCAGATCGGTGAAGATCAAATGAATCAGGCAGAGAATAGAAGCAGCGATGTTGCCTCATCAGCAGAATCGGACATTGCTGGAGCTGACGATCGCTCCGTTCGCGTGACGGATGATCTTGGCAGAGAAGTAGTACTGACGACGAAACCGTCCAGAGTAGCTGCTCTTACGGGGAGCTTTGCAGATACATGGCTGCTTGCCGGCGGAGAACTTTCTGCCGCTGCGCATGACGCCTGGGAGGAGCTGCATCTTGATTTGAAAGAAGATGTCCAGGATCTTGGAAGCACTATGAAAATCAGTCTGGAGACACTTCTTGCTTCAGATCCGGATCTTGTGATCGCCAGCGCCAAGACAAAGAGTCATCTGGATATTCAGGCAACGCTGGAAAGTGCGAAGATCCCGGTATTGTATTTTCATGTGGATGCTTTTGAAGATTATCTTAGAATGCTGGAAGTCTGTACACAGATCACTGCACGGCCCGAGCTTTACGAAGAAAACGGTCTGGCTGTTGAGACTCAGGTGAGGCAGGTCAGGGAAAAAGCAGAAGCCGCCGTTCAAAAGCAGGGGGTACAAAAAGTGCTGATGCTCAGAATCGCCGCATCGGGAATCAGTGTAAAAGGAAGCACGGGAACCGTTCTGGGAGAGATGCTGAAGGATCTGTACTGTGAAAATATTGCAGACGGAAGCGACCTTCTGGACGAACTGAGCCTGGAGAAAATTATCGAAGCCGATCCGGATCACATTTTTATTGTTCAGCAGGGAAATGATTCAGAAGGCGCGGAAAAAGCGCTGGAAGAGGCATTGACGAACAATCCGGCCTGGGCAGGGCTGACGGCAGTAAAAAACGGGATGGTCCATCGGATGGATAAAATGTTGTTCCAGTTCAAACCGGATAAATTGTGGGGAACTGCTTATGAGCAGTTGGAAGAACTTCTATATGAAGGGTAACACGAAAACCTCAAACAAAACGAAACTGTTTTTACTGGCAGCATCGGCGTGTCTGGCAGCATCGGCAATTCTGAATATTTGTATCGGTGCATCCGATCTGGACCTTGCCGGACTGTGGAAAGCATTGATTTCCGGGCCGGATCAAAGTGCGGCTGCGCGAATTGTGTGGTATGTCCGCCTGCCGAGGACAGGAGCCTGTCTTCTGGCGGGTGCGGCGCTTGCTGTTGCCGGTGCCGTGATCCAGAAGGTGCTGGATAATAATCTGGCATCGCCAGGGATCATAGGGATTAATGCCGGCGCAGGTTTGGCGGTTGCGGTGTGCTGTGCGATCGGTTGGTTATCATCCTGGTTTATTGCCGGGTTCGCATTCCTCGGAGCAGTTATCGCAACTTTTCTGGTTGTCCTGACTGCCCAGAAAAGCGGTGCATCCAGAACAACAGTCGTGCTGGGCGGTGTGGCTGTAACAGCCTGTTTGAATGCGGTGACCGAGGCGATCATCACACTGATTCCGGATGCGGCTCTGGCAAGCGCCGACTTTCGGGCAGGAGGATTTTCGTCGGTTAATGCAGGGCGGCTCATACCGGCGTCTATTGTAATACCGATATGCATATTCATACTATGGTCTCTTTCAAATGAAATGGATGTTCTTGCGCTGGGAGATGATACAGCACATTCCCTGGGCATGAACACAGTTGCCGTAAGAAATGTCCTGTTGGCTCTTGGGGCCCTTCTGGCAGGAGCAGCAGTAAGTTTTGCCGGCGTGCTGGGATTCGTGGGCCTGATCGTTCCTCATATGGTAAAACGTTTTACAGATACGCAAAGCCGTGTCGTGATACCTTCCTGCGCACTGGCTGGCGCCGGCTTTGTTGCTGTATGCGACCTAGTCGCGAGGATGCTTTTTGCGCCTTTTGAGCTGCCGGCAGGAATTCTGATGAGCGCTATGGGCGGCCCGTTCTTTATCTGGCTTTTGTGGAAAAGAAAGGGAAAACGAGCATGATTTCCATTTCAAAACTGTATGCAGGTTATGAAAACAGGGAAATACTTCACGGAGTGACTGAGACACTGCCGGAAGGAAAAATATCCGTGATCATCGGTCCGAACGGAAGCGGGAAAAGCACCCTGCTTCGTTCATTTGTCCGGTTAGTCCCTTTTGTGTCCGGAACGATTCTGATCGATGGGGAACCGTTGGAAAAATCCGACAGGCAGGAACTTGCCAGAAAAATCGCGTATCTTCCTCAGAGCAGGAATGTTCCGGATATTACGGTAGAACGACTCGTGATGCATGGAAGATTTCCTTATCTTTCTTATCCGCGGCGATATTCAAAAAAAGATCACGAGATCGTGAAAAAAGCTCTGGAAGCGACTGGATTGACAGATCTGGCAAAAATAAAAGTGGAAAGCCTTTCCGGCGGCCAGCGGCAGAAAACCTATCTGGCTATGGTATTAGCCCAGGATACTGAGGTCATTCTGATGGATGAACCGACGACCTGGCTGGACATTCGTAATCAGCTGGAATTTCTGAAACTCGTCAGAAAACTGGCAGACTCCGGAAAAACTGTCGTTATGATCCTGCATGATTTTGAGCAGGTCCTGCAGTTTGCGGATCGTGTTCTGCTGATGGAGAAAGGACAGATAAGGATGTCCGGAGAACCGGAGAAGGTATTGTCTTCCGAAGCAGTTAATGAGGTCTACAATGTTAGAACTTTTTTGTATCAGGCAGAGGATGGGAAGCATTGTTATGTAAAAATATAGGATATTCAGTCTGTAAAGGATTGGTGATTAAGCGGCCCTTGAGCGGCCGCTTTTCTGGTGATATAATATATTAATTATGAGTCCCATTGCTTTGGGACACAGTGACTGGCATAAATGTCCCGGGAATAATCCGAACAAGGAGAGAATAAAACATGAAGTTAGGTATCGTCGGTCTTCCGAACGTCGGAAAGAGTACACTTTTTAACGCGATCACAGGAACAGCGAACGCCCAGGCAGCGAACTATCCTTTCTGTACGATAGAGCCGAACACAGGTATTGTAGCGGTGCCGGACGAGCGGCTGGACAAGCTTGCAGAGATTTGGGAGACCAATAAAAAGACTCCTGCTGTAGTGGAATTTGTCGATATCGCAGGGCTTGTAAAAGGAGCGAGCCAGGGTGCCGGACTCGGTAATAAATTCCTCGGGCATATCCGCGAGTGTGACGCAATTATCCATGTGGTCCGCTGCTTTGATGACGACAATATTACCCATGTGGTGGAAGATGCGACAAAGCCGGCACCTGTCGATCCGGATGGCGATATTGAGTGCATCGATCTGGAGCTTATCATGTCGGACCTTGAAATGGCCCAGAACCGCCTGAACAAACATGCGAGAGCAGCCAAAACAGGAAATAAAGAAGCGAAGGCGGAACTTCTGTGGCTGGAGCCCCTGATCGGGCATCTCGGCAGGGGCCAGAGCGCAAGGACTTTTGAGTTCGACGAAAAAGATGACGCGCAGCAGCTTGCATTGAAGGAACTTGGGCTTCTGTCCATGAAGCCGATCATCTATGCCTGCAACATGGACGACGACGGGGCCGCAGATCCGGAATCAAACGAATACTACCAGATCGTAAAAAAACGTGCGGATATTGAGGGAGCGCAGGTGATCGCCATCTGCGCGAAAACAGAGGAGGATCTGGCGGAACTGGACGAAGAGGAAAAAGCGGAGTTCATGGCGGATCTGGGGCTGTCAGAATCGGGACTCAACCGTCTGATCAAGGCAAGCTATGAACTGCTCGGGC
>JAEIGA010007467.1_pt1 | contig 16609 bp, 14 predicted proteins | sample 9270691 | NCBI WGS metagenome assembly JAEIGA01 (sample SAMN17057246, study PRJNA624740) | gut metagenome | biome: biome; isolation source: fecal sample | host: Bos grunniens | place: China: Xizang | collected 2019
TTAAAAAAGCACCGACATTATTGATGAGCACTGCTTGTTGTCAGCAGTTTGCTAAAAGCAAACAGCACGACTTACAGCAGGCTTCTCCTTTTTCCCAAAAATCTTTTGCGAAACAAAATATTTTCGGGAGCCCTAATAAAAAGTAAATTATGGAGTGTTAAAAAAGCACCGACATTATTGATGAGCACTGCTTGTTGTCAGCAGTTTGCTAAAAGCAAACAGCACGACTTACAGCAGGCTTCTCCTTTTTCCTAAATAAAAACCAAAAGGAACTCTATGTAGAGTTCCTTTTTTATACAAAAAAACCGTACAACCACCGTTGATAAACAACGCCGAAGTGGGAACTTGATAGGTGGCTACTTCAAAGTTACCTTATGGCACACGAAACTTATCGCTTAGTGCTGCTACATTCCTGTTCTGACACGGTTCACGAGGCTTCGTTGCATAAGACCTTGATATCAACACTCCTTGTCAAGCGCAACCTTCCACATTGAAAACCTAAGGCGGTATTCTGCTCCGCTAAGCGAATTGCGGATTACAGGGCATCGCTAACTCCCCGCATAGTACGGCAAAAAGTATTTTACCTTAAAAGCGGATAATTATCAAGTAAAAATAGTTAAAAAAACTAAAATTTATCAAAGTTTGTGAAATTAACTTTACAAAATCGACAAATAAATATATACTTATATAGATATTTTATATTTAACAATAGGGAGTAGATTAATGTACAAAAAAGTTGACACGTCTTTGAATTTTTTAGAAAGGGAAAAAGAGATACTTCAATTTTGGAAAGAAAATAAAATATTCGAGAAAAACGTGAGTAAAAACGAGGGTGAGAACGAGTTTACTTTTTACGACGGGCCACCCACAGCAAACGGCAAACCGCATATCGGTCACATACTTACGCGTGTTATAAAAGACATTATACCGCGTTACCGTGTAATGAAAGGTGAACACTGTCTAAGAAAGGCAGGGTGGGATACACACGGTCTTCCCGTTGAACTAGAAGTAGAAAAACTTTTAGGGATAGACGGTAAACAAGAAATAGAAAAATACGGCATAGAACCGTTCATTAAAAAATGTAAGGAAAGCGTTTGGAAATACAAAGGCGAGTGGGAAAAGATGAGCGACCGTGTAGGTTACTGGGCAGATATGGAAAGTCCTTATATAACTTACGACGACAACTATATCGAATCGGTATGGTGGGCAATCAAGACCATAGCTGAAAAAGGTCTATTATACAAAGGCCATAAAATTGTTCCATACTGTCCGCGTTGCGGAACGGCTTTATCTTCACACGAAGTTGCGCAAGGCTATAAAGACGTAAAAGAAACGTCTGTTTTCGTTAAGTTCCAAATCAAAGGTAGAGAGAATTCTTACTTTCTTGCGTGGACGACGACGCCGTGGACGTTGCCTTCAAACGTAGCGCTTTGTATGAACCCAAAAGAAGATTATTCTGAAATCCAAGCGGAAAACGGTGAAACTTACGTGCTTGCAACTGCGCTTGTTGACAGCCTTTTTGAAAGCTACTCGACGGTAAGCGTTAAAAAGGGTATCGACTACGAAGGCGTAGAATATATTCCGCTATTCGATTTTGCCGTTGGCACTTTTAAGGAAAAAGCCTACTACGTAACTTGTGACGGATACGTTACTCTATCCGACGGTAGCGGTATCGTACACATAGCGCCTGCTTTTGGTGAAGACGACGCAAACGTAGGTAGAAAGTACGGCTTGCCTTTCGTTAAACTAGTTGACGATAGGGGTAGACTAACCGAAGAAACCCGAACGTATAGCGGAATGTTCGTTAAAGATGCCGATAAACTAATTATTAAAGAACTAAAAGAAAGTAACAAGTTGTTCAAAGAAATGGCGTTTGAGCATAGTTATCCGTTCTGTTGGAGATGTGATACGCCACTATTGTATTACGCAAGAAGTAGTTGGTTTATCAAAATGACGGCGGTTAAAGACCAACTTATCGAAGCTAACGATTCGATTAATTGGATGCCCGAAACCATTAAAAAAGGGAGAATGGGTAACTTCCTTGAAAACGTTATAGACTGGGGTATTTCTCGTGAAAGATACTGGGGAACACCGCTTCCCGTTTGGGTATGTAACAAATGTGGAAAAATCCACGTAATAGGCAGTAAAGCCGAACTCAAAGAAAAATGCGGAATAACGGGGGATATAGAACTTCACCGTCCGTATATAGACGAATGCGAATTCGATTGCGAATGCGGTGGCAAATACGCAAGAGAAAAAGAAGTAATCGACTGTTGGTTCGATTCTGGCTCAATGCCTTTTGCACAATACCATTATCCCTTTGAGAACAAAGAATTGTTCGAGAGCCATTTCCCCGCCGACTTTATAAGTGAAGCGGTAGACCAAACTAGAGGATGGTTCTATACTTTATTAGCAATATCCACCCTTTTATTCGGTAAAGCGCCCTTTAAGAACTGTATTGTTTTAGGGCACGTTAACGATAAAAACGGTATAAAGATGAGTAAACATAAGGGCAACGTAGTAGATCCGTGGTCTATTCTAGACAAACAAGGGGCGGACGCTGTTAGATGGTATTTCTATACGGGCTCTGCACCGTGGTTGCCTTCAAGATTCTATGAAGAAGCCGTATCCGAAGCGCAAAGAAAGTTTATGGGTACGCTTTGGAACACCTATGCGTTCTTTGTATTGTACGCTGAAATCGATAAGTACAATCCTGCCGATTACGACGTTAAAAAATGCAAATTGAGCGTTATGGACAAATGGGTGCTCTCTAAATTAAATAGCCTAATCAAAACGGTTGATAAAGGCTTAAACGAGTATAACATTTTCGATAGTGCAAGAGCGTTACAATCGTTCACCGATGATTTGTCTAACTGGTACGTTCGCCGTGGTAGAGAAAGGTATTGGGGTCACGATATGAGCGAAGATAAAATATCCGCTTACACCACGCTATACACCGTGCTTGTCACCATGGCTAAACTATCCGCACCGTTCACTCCGTTTATGGCGGAATCAATCTATCAAAACTTAGTTCCATCTTTCTATAAAGACCAACCAATTTCGGTGCACTTAACTGATTTCCCGGTTGTTGATGAAAGTATGATAGATAAAAAGCTTGAAGCGGGTATGCAAGACGTTTTGGATATAGTAGTGCTTGGTCGTGCGTGCAGAAACACTTCGAACGTTAAAAACCGTCAACCGTTACAAAAAGTGTTCGTGTGTGCAGATAAAAAGGTAGACTTGTCAGCCGAACTTTTGGAAATAGCAAAGGACGAACTCAACGTTAAAGAGTTAGAATATCTTAAAGACGCATCTTCGTTCGTTAACTATAAAATCAAACCGCAACTAAAAACCTTAGGACCTAAATACGGTGCTAAACTCGGCAAGGTTCGTAAGATTTTAGAAACTTATAATGCAAACGAAATAGTTGCTACGGTAAAGAGTGGTGAAACTTATAAAACGCAATTTGAAGGCGACGATTTCGAGTTTGCTTTAGACGACTTGCTAATAAGTAGCGAAAGCGCAGTAGGTTTTACCGCGCAAAGCGAAAACGGTTTAACAGTGGTGCTTGACACTAAAATTACGCCCGAATTAAAGAGTGAAGGCGTAGAAAGAGAGCTTATTTCTAAAATACAATCTATGCGTAAAGACGCTGGGTTTGAAGTTGTTGATAGAATAACCGTTAATTACGTTTCGACTGATGCAGACGTAATAAACGCGTTCACTAACGGTAAAAACTTAAAATCAGTAGTCCTTGCCGACAAAATAGAACAAGGTACGGCGCAAGGTTTTACTAAAGAGTTAGACGTGAACGGTGCCGTTTGCACGGTTATTTTGAACAAGGTATAAAAATGAAGGTAGCAACCTGGCAAGATTTCTCGGTAATTGCAACGGGGAACGGTTATAAATTAGAACGTTGGGGAAAAGTTATTCTACTTCGCCCCGACCCTCAAGTTATATGGCAGTCGGAGTTCGATTTGGACGGGTATAAAAATCTTTCGGCAAAATACGTTCGTAGTGAAACGGGCGGTGGAAGATGGATATATAACGGAAAAACGCCTGAAGAGTGGGTTATAGGTTATAAAGATTTAAAATTTAAGATTAAACCTATGGGCTTTAAACACACGGGCTTGTTTCCCGAACAAGCGGTTAACTGGGACTTGATGACCGACCTAATAAAAAACTCGGGTAGAGAAATAAACGTGCTAAACCTATTCGCATATACGGGTGGTGCAACGGTGGCTTGTGCTAAGGCGGGAGCAACCGTTTGTCACGTAGACGCTTCTAAGGGGATGGTAGAGCGCGCTGGTGAGAACGTTCGGTTATCGGGGATAGAAAACAATAAAGTTCGTTATATAATAGACGATTGCAAAAAATTCGTTCAACGCGAAATACGCCGTGGCAAGCGGTACGACGCTATTATTATGGACCCACCGAGTTACGGTAGGGGCGCTAATGGTGAAGTTTGGAAGCTTGAAACGGAACTATATTCCTTGGTAGAATTATGCAAGCAGGTTTTAAGCGATAATCCGCTGTTTTTCTTGATTAACAGTTATACCACGGGCTTGCAACCGCAAGTATTGAAAAACATACTAAACAAAACGCTAACAAAAACTCACGGCGGAAGCGTTAGTGCCTACGAAGTGGGGCTTCAAACGGAAGAAGAAGGTGTTATACTTCCGTGCGGTAACAGCGGAATTTGGATAAACGAATAAACGGGAACTAAAATATGGAACAGTTAAACATACTTCATGAAGACAATCATATAATAGTGGTACTTAAACCGCAAAACGTACCGTCGTGCGAAGATTCTAGTAAAGATGCTGATATGCTTTCGATGATCAAAGAGTATATTCGTACAACTTACGGAAAAACGGGCAACGTGTATTTAGGTTTAGTTCACCGCCTAGATAGGCCGACGGGTGGCGTTATGGTTTTTGCAAAGAGTTCAAAAGCCGCTTCTCGTCTATCCGAGCAGATGAAAAACGGTGACTTTGAAAAGAAGTACTACGCAATTTTAGTCGGGAAACCGCGCGAAGACAAGGCGGTTTTAACCCACTATATGAAAAAGAATAGCGTCAACAATATGGTATACGTGTGCGGGCCTGCGGAAGCAAACGCAAAAATGGCGCAGTTAGATTATACCGTATTAGACCATAAAGACCCGCTTTCGTTGGTTGAAGTAAGACTCCACACGGGAAGAAGCCACCAAATTCGCGTTCAAATGAACGCCATAGGCACACCGGTGTACGGTGACATGAGATACGGTGGTGAAAAGGCAAAAAAAGGTTACTTATCTCTTTGGGCGTATTATTTAGCGTTTACTCATCCCGTAACTAAAGAGAGAATGGTTTTTAGAGTTCAACCACCTAAAGACGTAAATCCGTGGACGGAGTTTGATACCGAGAAATCGGTTACCATAATTAAACCCGAATAAAAAATAATACGACCACGTAACTAACGTATAATCAATTTACCCCGTTGCAGATGCAACGGGGTATTCTATATAAAAAGCCCTAGAAGTTTATAGATGCCTAAGGCGATTAAAATAAGTGGCGGTAGGAAACTGAATTTGTTAAATATTGAAAATAATTTCGTTTTAGAAAGCAGTATACCCGCCGAAATCATAAATCCATGCATTAAAGCAATAGTAATCGGTACAAAAATGCTATTTAGTCCCATTATGGAAAGAGAGAGATTTGCGCCGGCGCCGTCTAAACCGACGGCAAAACCGCTTGCGAGCGAGAAAAACGCCAATCCTTTATCGCTCGATTTAATCTTTTTTTCGCTTCGACTAAACAAGTTTATTAATCCAATTACGACAAGTATAATTCCCCCAAAACACGCCGTTTTATCATTAATAAAATCGCTGAATAAAAGGGATAGATAATTAACCGTTACGCACATTACGAAAACGGTAAGAGTGATTAGTAAAACTATTAAATATTTTTTGCCTTTAACGAAAGACAAAGAAAATCCGCAAAAAAAGGAATCTATACTCACCGTAAAGGCTGTAAGAAGTAAAAAAGTTATCATTAGTAAAGCCTTAAAAAAATATTTGTTTTATCATATGATTTTTGCAAAAAAAAAGTTAAAAATGCCGATAACAAATAAAGAAGGGCAAAAAATACAAAAAATAAGTAAAAAAGATTAATAAGTGGATTGACAAAGAGATAAATATCTTGTAAAATAATATAGATTTATAATTATAAGTGTAAATATGCTCAAGGAGTTGTTTGCTTAATATGAAGACAATAAAAACTCATAAAATAATAGCGTTGCTTTCAGTGCTTGTTTTGTGTATCGTTTCAGCGATGGCAACGTTTAATTTTCCTGTAGCACACGCAAAAGAATTAACCCCTGCGGATTACGTTTTGGTTAACGAGTTTCCAACCGGAGCAGTGTTTAACGATGGTGGTATAGAAGTCTCAGTATCAAACGGTGATAAAGTTTCGCTAAGAAAAGCACTTGCTTTTAATAGCCCTGCTTTTACCTTTGTGGTTGACGACGCGGTGACTGAAGTTACCTTGTCGCTTGAAGGAACTTCGAAAAATGCGCTTGGCGTTAAAAATGCGGACGGGGATTATACTACGCAAGTAACCACTTCGTTTACCATAAGGTACGATGAAAATTCTTTAGGTTACGTAGCATCGCTTAACGGCGGAACGGAAAAGGCTATAGCAAACGTTAACACGGGTATAACCGTTACTTTCGAAAACGAAAACAAGGTTGTAGTAGACGCTACCGAATACGAAACGCCCGATGCGAATAAAAACGATTTCTTATTTAGCAAAACTATAAACGGTCTTACAATCAATACTGTAGAATTTTCTATCAAGACGAAAGATAACGTTGGCGGTAAATTTAATTTAAAATCGGTTAACTTAGACTCTACTAAGGCGGGTTACGAACAAACCTTTGTTCTTAACGCTGAAAAAACCGCTTTCGAATCTTTTGGGTTAGCAACGGTAACCATACCCGAAAGCGCATTTAACGGTAACGTAGTTATAGAAGGTTATAGATACGAATCTTTCAAACACGTGGTATATTCAGTTGCGGGAAATATTGCGTTAAACGATATAACCTTAGTACCTTCTGCAGACGCTAATATCGACTATGATTCTAAAGAGAACACTATTATCTTTAAGAAAGAAACTGCTAACGCAGTGTTAGAAGCGCAATATAAAGGCACTACCATAACGAGCTTTGGTTTTAACGTTAAGAAAATTGATGGTGACAATGAAGCACCCGTTTATAATACTAATCCCGAACTTTTAGAAGCGTATAAAAAGGTTGTTCAATCTAAACTTGTAACTGAAGGCGAATACGGTACTGAAAGCGCCGTTTACGTAAGCTTGGGATCAAAACAATTCCTTGAACTTCCTTCAATGAAAGATTTGGTAAGCGATAAGCTCACCGCATATAGCAACTTAAAATCTAAAGTATATTACTACGGACCGAACGATAACGGTATTAACGAACAAATGAAAGTTCCGCTATCTTCCGCAGGTAAATATTTATTCTTCGTATTGTTCTCTGACCAAAACGAAAACTATATGGACTTAAAAGACTTCTATTACACCGATTATAACGACGGTGGAACGATTAAGTTCGACGGTTGCAAATATGCTCCATATATCTTTGAGTTCGAAGTTATCGACAACGCGCCTATAAGCGTTAAGTCGGTTAGTGAACAGTTAGAAGGTTTCGTAGGCGTAAAATACACCGCCGCTAAGTTCGACGTTGTTGCTTCAAACTATACCGAAACTTACGTGCTAAAATATTGCAAAACTGAAAGCACAAACGAAGACGATTGGGTAGAAATTCCCAAAGCAAGCGCAATTAAAGATACTTCTTATAACCAAGACGGTTTCACTTACGACCAAATAAAAGCTATTGCTTACGACGGGCAGTTAAGCTTCAAGCCGGATAGAACGGGCTATTACAAAATCATTTGTTCGGTTGAAAGCGAAACGACCGGTCGTAAAGACGAAGCAACGAGTGACGTTATCGAAGTTTTGCGTTCGCCCAACTACGTTAAGCCCGATTCCAAATGGTTACAAAATAACGTTTGGTCGGTAGTATTCCTTTCGGTAGGAACGCTTTGTTTAGCAGGTATAATCGTGTTACTTGTAATAAAACCTAAAAACGAAGAAGACGATAAAAACTAATTAACGCAAAGGACTTACCCAAACGGTAGGTCCTTTTCATAAAAGGAAAGCAGAGTTATGTATACTTTCACCGCAGAAAAAAAGCAAAAACTATCCAAGGCCTGTTTGAAAAACGTAACGGGGCTTTCTTTTTCCGTTTTTAATAAACTACTTAGGAACAAGGACGTCAAGATAAACGGCGCACGCACAGGGAAGGACGTTTTACTTGAAGTGGGCGACACCGTTGTTTTGTATTACGTTCCAACACCTGTAAAACCCTATTCGGTTATATACGCTGACGAAAACGTGGTTATAATAGATAAACTTAGCGGTTTTGAAACGGCAAACGTAACCGAAAGTCTAAAAGAAGAATTTCCGCAAGCCACAGCGGTGCATAGGTTGGATAGAAATACTTCAGGCATAATGGTTTTCGCACTTAATAACGATGCGGAAAACTCGCTTAAAAAAGGTTTTAAGGCGCACTCTTTTAACAAAACTTATCGTTGCACCGTTTTTGGTGTTATGAGAAAAGAGAGTGACGTTTTGGTTGCGTATTTAAAAAAGGACGCTCAGAATTCTCTTGTCAAGATTTATGATAATTTTGAAAACGGGAGCGTTAAAATTAAAACGGGCTATCAGGTTGTCTCTACTAATGGCGAAACTTCCGATTTGAAAGTAACGCTATACACGGGCAAAACCCATCAAATACGCGCGCACCTTGCCCACGTTGGTCATTTTATTATAGGTGACGGTAAATACGGCAACGCGCGTATAAATAAAAAATATAACGCCACAAGGCAAAAATTAAAAGCAGAAGAGTTAACCTTTCACTTTAAAAGGGGCGACGTACTGTTTTATCTAAACGACAAAAGGTTTTCAGTGTAGGTGAATTATGCCACAAGATGCTTTCACACTTAAATATTTGTGCGCCGATCTTTCGCAGTTGCTTTCGGGCGGTAAAATAAATAGGATAGTCCAAACAAACGAAAACGAAATTGTTTTTACTATTTACACGGGCAAAAAAACCGAAAAACTAATTATAAACGTAAACCCGTCAAACGCAAGAATAGGCATAGTAGACGTTGAAGATAGTCAAGAACTTGCAATCACGCCTAATTTTTGTGTTTCTTTAAGAAAGCATTTGCTTTCAGCGACGCTCGACAGTATATCTTTGGTCGGCTTTGATAGAATAATAAAAATTGATTTTACCGTAACTCAAGAGTTTAGTAGTCCCACGAAAAAAAGTTTATACGTAGAACTTATGGGAAGGTATAGTAACCTATTTTTAACACAAGACGGAAAATTGCTCGCGGGCAATAGGGGTGTTAACGTAGCGGGCGATTTTTTAAGACCGCTTTTCGTTGGTAAACCGTACATATTCCCACCCACGCAAGACAAATTTGAACCTAGCGACAATGGTTTAATTCAAAAACTTATGGAGTATAGTGAAAACGACGGTGCTTTCTATGAGTTTTTGTGCGCTAACGTTCAAGGTATAAGCCAAGACACCGCAAAAGAAGTAGTATATTTATTTACAAAAAAAGAAAAAGAATTTTTGTTAAATCCACAAAAACACGCCCAAGAATTTTTTAAATTCTTTAACGACTTTTTATTTGAGCAAACGCCAAACCCTTGTTTGTTAAAGGTTGACAGCGGGGTAAAAGACTTTTTTCTTTTTCCTTACGAAAGCAAATCGGGCGAGTATATATTTTGTGAAAAACTGTATTTAGCCGAGAAAACGTATTTTCAAAACAAAACTAAACAAAACAAGTATAAAACGCTGTTTGAAAGACTTAATTCCTGCATAAATAACGCTTATAAAAAGGCCAACAAAAAATTACAAGCCATTTGTAGTAGAGAAAAGGACGCACAATCGCTTTTAGAAAATCAATTGTTTGGCGAATTGATTACCGCAAATATTTATAAAATCAAAAAGGGCGACAAAAAGGTTGTGTTAAACAACTACTACACGGGTGAAGACGTGGAGATTTTGCTTGATGAAAACTTGTCCCCATCTCAAAACGCGAACTTGTATTATAAAAGATACAACAAGCAAAAGAGAGCGCTTGTTTCACTGCAACCGCAAAAAGAACTAATAAAAAGCGAAGCGGACTATTTATCATCGCTTAAAGAGCAACTTTCCTTGTGTGAAACTATAGATGATCTTGAACTTTTAGAAGAAGAAGTGCTAGATTACGGTTTGATAAAAAGAGCGCACCAAGTAAAGAAGAAAACGGTTAAAAATCCGTTTAGGATATACGAATATAACGGCGCGGAAATTCGCGTTGGTAGAAATAATTTTGAGAACGAATTATTGTTAGACCAAAGCGACAAACAGTTTGTATGGCTTCACGCAAAAGATTATCACTCGGCGCACGTTATAATAAGGCAAAAGGCGGAACAAGTTAGCGAAGAAACGATAAAAGTATCCGCCGAGATATGCGCCTATTATTCCGCGGGGAGAGAAGGCGGGAAATGTGAAATAGCATATACCAAACGAGCGCACGTTAAAAAACCCAAAAAATCAAAGCCAGGGTTTGTGCACTACACAGATTATAAGTCCGTAACGGTAGTTGCAAATAAGCACGCGGAATTATTAAAAAGTGATTGAAACGCTTAAAAATTCTTGCGTTTTAAATATGTTTATGATAAAATTGATATGAATTTTAAAAGGTTAGGAGATTAATATGAAATACACGTTTGAAAAAGCCGAAAAAAGCACCGTAAAAGTAACCATTAAACTTACGGAAAAGGAATGGAAAGAAGCAATCAATCAGGCTTATGAAAAGACTAAGGGTAGATACCAAATGCCTGGATTTAGAAAGGGTAAAGTTCCCAAACATCTTTTAGAATCCGCATACGGAACAGGAATTTTTTATGAAGATGCTATTAACTACGCTTTCCCCAAATACTACGGCGAAGTTTTAGATAAGGAAGAAAGTATTAAGGCAATCGCTCAACCCGAATTAGATATTAAAGACATCTCTGATAAAGGTATTACGATGATAGCAATCGTACCCGTTAAGCCCGAAGTTAAACTCGGTGAATATAAAGGTATAACTTTCGAAAAGAAAGTATATAATGTTACTGACGAAGATATTGAAAACGACGTTAAACGTTTGCAAGAACGTAACTCTCGTATGGTAGACGTAACCGATAGAGCGGTTTTAGACGGTGATATGGTAGTTATTGATTATTCAGGTAGTGTTGACGGCGTTAAGTTCGACGGTGGCACGGCTGAAAAACAAAACCTTACTATAGGTAGCAAAACTTTCATACCTGGTTTTGAAGAGCAATTAATCGGTATGAACGTTGGCGAAGAAAAGGATATTACCGTTAAATTCCCAGAAGATTACCATGCAGAAAATCTAAAAGGGAAAGACGCTGTTTTCGCTATTAAACTTCACGAAATCAAAAAGAAAGAATTACCCGAAGTTAACGATGAGTTTATTAAAGACGCCGTTGGTGCTGAAAGTTTAGACGCTTATAAAGAAGAAGTTAAGGCAAGATTAGAAAAACAAAATGCTGATAGAGCGGAAAGAGAACTTGAAGATGAAATCATTAAGAAAATAACCGAAAAAACTGAAGTAGAAATACCCGACGCATTAGTTGAAAGACAAATAGATAATATGGTTCAAGAAATGTCTTATAGACTTTCTTATCAAGGCTTAAAACTAGAAGATTACCTAAAATACATGGGTCAATCGATGGAAGATTATAGAAAGGGCTACGAAGAACAAGCAAAATCTATTGTTAAATCTCAACTTGCTATCGAACAAATAATTGAAGAAGAAAAGATAGAAGCAACCGAAGAAGACGTTGAAGCAAGGGTCGCTGAAATGGCAAAAGCGCAAAACAAACCCGTTCCGGACGTAAAGAAGAACGTAAACGCTCGCCAACTCGATTATATTAAGAACGAAATAATAATCAAAAAGCTTTTCGAATTATTAAAGAGTTCAAACATAATAAAATAAACAAGCTTTAAGGAGCAAAAATGGAAATAAAGAACACCGTAGTGCCCTACGTCGTTGAACAAACGGGTAAGGGAGAGAGAAGTTACGATATATATTCAAGGCTATTAGAAGATAGAATAATTTTTTTAACCGGGGAAATAACCGACGCCGTTGCCGACGCGGTTGTAGCGCAACTAATTTATTTAGAAGGCAAAGATCCAAATAAAGATATATTCCTTTATATCAATAGTCCCGGCGGAAGCGTAACGGCAGGTATGGCAATATACGACACTATGAACTATATTAAATGTGACGTGGTTACTACTTGCATAGGCTTAGCGGCTAGCATGGGTGCGTTTTTATTGTCCAGTGGAACAAAGGGTAAAAGATACGCACTTAAAAATAGCGAGATCATGATACATCAACCGTTAGGTGGCGCTCAAGGTCAAGCAAGCGATATTAAAATTCAAGCTGACCACATAATTAAAACCAAACACAAACTAAACACCATTTTGGCTATGAATAGTGGCAAGCCTTACGAACAAGTTGAGAAGGATACCGATAGGGATAATTATCTATCGGCTGAAGAAGCAAAAGAATACGGACTAATAGACGAAATATTCGTGCGTCGTCCGTAGAAACGGAGAGAATAATGCAAGATAACGAACAACTCTTTTGCTCTTTTTGCGGAAAGCCTAAAGAACTTACCAAACGCTTGATAGCGGGACCGAACGGTATATATATTTGCGATGAGTGTATTGAAATTTGTAAAGACGTTATGAACGAAGACTCGTCGGAAAAACAAACCGAAAAAGTTCCACTCTTAAAGCCCCACGAAATAAAAGCAAAATTAGACGAATATATAGTTGGCCAAGAAGAAGCTAAAAAAGTTTTATCAGTTGCCGTTTACAATCACTACAAGCGCATAAACGCGGTGAGTGAAAAAAGCGACGTTGAGATTGATAAAAGCAATATACTGTTGCTTGGCCCAACGGGTAGTGGTAAAACCCTTTTAGCAAAAACTTTGGCTAAGATATTGGACGTACCTTTCGCCGTTGCCGACGCTACTACGCTTACTGAAGCGGGCTACGTAGGGGAAGACGTTGAAAACATTTTGCTTAAGCTTATTCAGTCGGCTGAGTTTGATATAGAAAGAGCGCAAAAAGGCATAATTTATATCGACGAAATAGACAAAATTGCAAGAAAGAGCGAAAACGTTTCTATTACAAGAGACGTTTCGGGCGAAGGCGTTCAACAAGCCTTGCTCAAGATTATAGAATCGACCGTAGCATCCGTTCCACCACAGGGCGGAAGAAAACACCCGCAACAAGAATGCTTAAAGATAGATACCACAAACGTGTTATTTATTTGCGGCGGAGCGTTCGTTGGACTTGAAGATATAGTTTCTAAACGCAAAGAAAAATCTTCACTTGGCTTTGGCGGTACGGTAGATAAAAACACGACTAAATCGGTGGATTTGATAAGGGACGTTCAACCGCAAGACCTAATAAAGTACGGGCTTATCCCAGAGTTTATAGGTAGAGTTCCAATCACGGTTGGTTTGCACGCGTTAGATGAAAACGCATTGTTTTCAATAATGACCAAACCTAAAAACGCGCTAGTAAAACAATACAAGCAACTAATCGGTTTAGACAACGTTGAACTTGAAATAACCGACGGTGCTATAACGGCGGTTGCTCGCAAAGCAATTCAATTAAAAACGGGCGCAAGGGGACTTAGGACTATCTTCGAAAACTTGATGATAGACACAATGTACGAAATCCCGTCGCTTACCGACGTTGAAAAAGTAGTGGTGGATGAAGACGTGGTTAAAGGCTCTTCTAAGCCCAAACTCGTATATAAAAATATAGCGTAAACTAAAAAAAACACAGTTAAATAAAGGGTTTTTGGACTTAAAAAATTTTTTTAAAAAGTTTCAAAAACCCTTTTCAAACGTTTGACAAGCGTTAGATATTAGGTTATAATATGTAAGCTGTGTAATCTGGGTTGATACGGGAAGTTACTTAAATTCGGCGCAACCGAAAGATAATTTCCGTTGACAAGTGTGGGGGCAAGACCTCTGCGACTAACTTCAAATAGAATTAGTAGGTCATTCGCAGCGACTTAAAAAGTTTAAGTATCGGCGAATGATTTTTTTATTACTAAGATTTGACACACACGGCAGAGTTTACATCAGCAAGTCAAAATTCAGTTAGGTAAAAAAGGAGAAAACAAAATGGCAAGTCAAAAAATCAGAATTAAACTAATGTCTTATGACAGCGAAATGCTTGATCAAGCAGCTTCTAGAATCGTAGACACGATGAAGAAATCGGGCGCAAAAATCAGTGGTCCTATTCCGCTTCCTACGGAAAAAGAAATAGTAACCATCTTGCGTTCACCCCACAAATACAAAGATTCTAGAGAACAATTTGAAATAAGAACGCACAAAAGACTAATCGATATTTATTCGCCCAACGTAAAATTGCTAGACAGTATACACTTACCCGCAGGCGTAGATATCAAAATCAAACTGTAAACAAATAAACATTATATAATATATCGGAGGTGAACTTTATCTATGAATAAAGCAATCATTGGCAGAAAGTTAGGGATGACGCAATTGTTCTCCCAAGACGGCAAAGTTATTCCGGTAACGGTAATCGAGGCAGGTCCTTGCCCCATCGTTCAGGTTAAAACTTTGGAAAGAGACGGTTATTCGGCAATCAAAATCGGTTTTGACGAAGTTGCTGAAAAGACCTTGAACAAACCCCAAGCAGGTCAGTTCAAAAAAGCAGGCGTAAACGCGCACAAGGTATTAAAAGAATTTAGACTAGAAGGTGCTGAACAAATGCAAGTAGGCTCTGTAATAACGTGTGATACGTTCAATGCGGGCGACAAGATAGACGTTTCAGGCACGACCAAAGGTCACGGATTCAGCGGAGTTATCAAGAGATGGAACCAACACAGACTAAAAGAAACTCACGGTGTTGGCCCTGTTCACAGAGAACCCGGTTCTATGGGCGCTATCAGTAACCCTTCAAGAGTATTTAAGGGAAAGAATCTTCCTGGACAATGGGGTCACGAAAACGTTACCGTATTAAACCTTGAAGTAGTAAGAGTAGACAAAGAAAGAAACGCAATTCTTGTTAAGGGTGCCGTTCCTGGTCCCGTAAAAGGAATTGTAACGATTAGAAACAGCGTTAAAGCGTAAGGAGAAAGATTATGCCAAAAGTTACATTGTATGATATGAAGAAAAGCGTAGTAGGCAATCTCGAATTACCCGAAGCGTTGTTTGCTACCGAATATAACGAGTCTGTAATACACCAAGCGGTTGTTGCAAGACTTGCAAACGAAAGACAAGGCACTAAAAGCACCTTAACCCGTAGCGAAGTTCGTGGCGGTGGTGCAAAACCGTGGAGACAAAAGGGTACTGGTAGAGCAAGACAAGGTTCTATAAGAAGTCCTCAATGGGTAAAAGGTGGCGTAGTATTCGCACCTAAGTCAAGAGACTTCTCGAAGAAGATGAACTCTAAAGCAAAACAAGTAGCACTTTTATCTGCACTTTCACAAAAAATTAGAGATGACGAAGTATTCTTTATCGACGAAATAAAGGTAAGCGCTCCTAAAACGAAAGAGATGGCAACCTTCTTGAAAACGTTCGGCATTGAAAAGAGCGTGTTAGTAGTTATGGATAACTCTGATGCAGACGTATTGAGAGCATGTGCAAACATCGAGGCAATAACCACTGTACCTGCAGTTCAATTAAGTACTTACGAAGTTGTAAAGAATTCTAAACTTGTTATTTCCAAACAGGCTGTTGAACAAATCAAGGAGGTCTATGGAGAATAATGACTGCACGTGATATAATAATTAAGCCCTTGCTTTCTGAAAAGAGCTATGCGGGCATTAAAGATAAGAAATACGTTTTCGTAGTAGCGAAAAACGCAAACAAAACCCAAATAAAACTTGCGATCGAAGAAATCTTCGGTGTACAAGTTGAAAAGGTAAATACTGCAAACGTTAGCGGTAAGTTGAAAAGACAAGGCAAGTACGAAGGATACACTCCCGACTACAAAAAAGCTATGGTTCAACTTAAGAAAGATAGTAAATCGATAGAGTTCTTCGATTCATTGTCTTAATCGGTAAACGGAGGAACTAAAAATGGCTATTAAGAGATATAAACCAACATCGTCAGCACGTCGTTTTATGACTGTAAGTGCTTACGACGAAATAACCACAACTAAACCCGAAAAATCTCTGCTTGAAGACCAAAGAAAGAGTGGCGGACGTAACGCGCAAGGTAAAATCACCGTGCGTCATATCGGTGGCGGAAATAGAAGAAAATACCGTATAATCGATTTCAAACGTGCAAAAGACGGGATACCTGCAACGGTTAAAACAATCGACTACGATCCCAACCGTAGCGCAAACATCGCATTATTGTGTTATGCAGACGGCGCAAAGACTTATATCCTTGCTCCCGTAGGTATGAAAGTAGGCGATAAA
>JAEIGA010007468.1_pt1 | contig 16609 bp, 19 predicted proteins | sample 9270691 | NCBI WGS metagenome assembly JAEIGA01 (sample SAMN17057246, study PRJNA624740) | gut metagenome | biome: biome; isolation source: fecal sample | host: Bos grunniens | place: China: Xizang | collected 2019
CTTTCTGATATCTTCAGTATAGCCTTGAAAGTATAGTCTATTCTATACGTTAATGCAAGTATGAACAGCGTATAAATAGTCCTTCTCCAACCTAAAAAAGCCTAACCTTTTAATTGCTTTTAATAGCAAAATAAAAGATTAGACTATATTTAGGGTGTACATTACATTTCTTGTGTTACCTCAGCATCAGCCTTAGCTGTTTCAAATGCAACACCGACAACGTGTACGTTCACTTCATCTGCTTCTAGAGCTGTCATGTTCATTAACGCTTGACGAATATTGTCTTGAACCTCTTGGGCAACTTTAGGAATAGAAAGACCAAACTTAACCATGCAATAGATATCAATTTTGAAACTTTCTTCAGAAAGTTCAACCTTTACACCTTTCCCATGATTTTTTTTGCCTAGCTTTTCAACTACTCCAGCAGCGAAATTACCTCTCATTTGGGCAATTCCCTCCACTTCAGACGCAGCGATTCCCGCAATTACTTCAATAACCTCAGGAGCGATTTCCACTTTCCCTAAGCTATTGTTTCCTTGAGTCATTTCAAGCATATTGTTTTGCTCTGCCATAAAAAACACCTCCAGCTTTACTCAATCATTAAGAGCCCATTACATCATGGTTTTCCAAGAACTTTGTGTTGAAGTTTCCATCAACAAAAGTCTCGTGCTGAAGCAACTTTAAATGGAACGGAATTGTCGTATGAATGCCTTCAATTACAAATTCACTTAAAGCACGTTTCATTCGATCAATCGCTTCTTGACGTGTTTTACCGTGAGTAATGACTTTAGCAATCATACTATCATAAAATGGCGGAATTGTATAACCCGGATAAGCAGCAGAATCTACCCTTACACCGTATCCACCCGGAGGAAGATACATTTCTATTTTTCCAGCAGATGGCATAAAGTTCTTGCTTGGGTTTTCTGCATTAATTCGGCATTCAATCGACCAACCGTTAAAAGTTACCTCTTCTTGAGTTAAACAAAGTTTTTCTCCGTTTGCAACACGAATTTGTTCTTTAATTAAATCAACACCGGTAACCATCTCAGTAACAGGGTGCTCAACTTGAATACGTGTATTCATTTCCATGAAGTAAAACTTTTTATTTTTGTAATCATAAATAAATTCTACCGTGCCGGCACCTGAATAATCAACAGCTAAAGCAGCTTTTACTGCAGCTTCTCCCATTTGAGCACGAATTTCTTCTGTAATAGCAGGAGATGGTGTTTCCTCAAGCAATTTTTGTAATCTTCTTTGAATTGTACAATCACGCTCACCCAAATGAATTGCGTTGCCATGATTATCAGCCATTACTTGAATTTCCACGTGACGGAAATCTTCGATATATTTCTCCAAATACACACCTGGATTACCGAATGCAGTAGCAGCTTCCTGCTGAGTAATATTAATACCCTTTACAAGCTCGTCTTCATCTCTTGCAACACGGATTCCTTTACCGCCTCCGCCAGCAGTTGCTTTAATGATGACCGGATAACCAATTTTATTGGCAGTTTCCTTACCATGCTCAATATCCTGAATAATCCCATCAGACCCTGGAACAATCGGAACTCCAGCAGCTTCCATCGTATCTCTAGCAACATCTTTCGTTCCCATTTTAGAGATTGCTTCCGGAGAAGGTCCTACCCAAATAATATCGCACTCTCTGCATAGTTCAGCAAAGCTAGCATTCTCAGCTAAGAAACCGTATCCTGGATGAATAGCATCACAGTCAGTCTTTTTAGCTACACTAATAATATTCATAGTATTTAAATAGCTGTCTTTTGAAAGAATTGGACCAATGCAGTATGCTTCATCAGCCAACTGCACATGTAATGCTTCTCGATCTCCTTCAGAATATACAGCTACTGTTTCAATCCCTAACTCTTTGCATGCTCGAATAACACGTACAGCAATTTCTCCTCTATTTGCAATCAATAGCTTCTTTATCATTTGTTACAGCTCCTTATTCAGCTTTTACTAAGAATAATGGCTGACCATATTCTACTAGCTGTCCATCTTTTACAAGAACTTCAACAATTTCACCTTTTACTTCCGCTGTAATTTCATTGAACAGTTTCATTGCTTCAACAATACATACAACATCTTCATCAGATACTTTTGATCCAACTTTTACATATGCATCAGTATCCGGAGATGGAGATTGATAGAATGTTCCAACCATTGGAGAAGTGATTTTGTGTAAACTTGCATCAATTGCTTTCACTTCTTCTTTTACAGCTGGCTCTGCTGAAGCTACCGGAGCTGCCTTTTCCACTACTGGAGCTGCTGATTTCACTTCAGTTACAGCTGCCGGAGCAGGAATTGAAACTTGAGGAACAACTACACTTCCTCCTGATTTCTTCATTTCAATTTTTGTTCCGCTTTGTTCATAAACAAATTCCTGTATGCTAGATCCATCCACTAATTTAATCAATTCTCTAATTTCTTGTACTTTTAACAACGTACTGCACCCCATTCCCTATTATTAAAAACTACTATTGATATCATAATATAATTCCTGTACTAATACAATCTTTGAATCTGATTTATCTGAACATTTCTAAAAAAAATAAACAACAACACCTAAAATTTACATATTATGACGTTTTATGTATTATTTTGTCATTAAATAGGGTTATTGATAAATATTTGTTGCAAAACTTTCATTAAATTATCTTCTGTTATACAATATGAACAAACTGCATTTTTAAGGAAAAAATGGTTTAATGTGGATAAAATAGAACAAATAAAAACAGATAATCTTAATCGAAAAAATGGACTAGTTATTAAAGCAACACTCGTATCCGTCATTTTAGCTGCTATTGTAGATATCGTATTGCAGAAAGAGCTAGCCATCATTCTATCAATCACTCTAGCTGGCGGGATAGGGGTTGGTATCGTAGCTTTTATGCACACCGTTAAAAAAGGCATTCAGAACATTCCATACATAGGTACATTTCTGGTATCAATTGTCTTATACATAATAATGGAAAACAGCGTTTCACCTACCGCCTTTACACTTGTATATTTTGTTTTAGCAACTTGTGCAATTTATATGTCCCCAATTATATTACGTCTAGGATTTGCTCTAGGTTTAATTATGAACATCACATTTATATACCGACATCATTCCGAGCTCAATCTTGAATTTGCAAATTTTGCAACCGTTTTCCTTCTATACACTTTAGTTTTTCTTCTATTTGAATTTCAACAGGCCATTTCTAAAAAACTATCGACTGCTATTTATATGGCACAGATTGAAACCGAACAATTGCTTGAACAGCAAAGAAACAGTCAAAAAGTACTAACAGACCATACAACTGTCATTTCTAAAATGGTATCCTCTGTACACAAAATAGGAGTTGAGCACCAGCACGCTTCCATTGAAATGAATGCAAATATTTCAGAACTGGCATCAGGAATTGACCATCAATCCTACACAGTAACTGACATTAGAGATTCACTCATCGATACTCGAAAAATGGTCGAACAATCCACTAAATTATCTGAACGTTTATTAGACAAAGCACAATTTGCTGAAAAGAATGCAAAAGATGGCAATCTATACATGAATAATCTTGAAGTAGATTTAAAAAATCACTCCAAACAAATGGATGAAATTGCAGGGAAAATGACGAAGCTTTCTGAGGAAGTTGTCGAAGCGGTAGCGTATGTAAAAGATATTCAAAAAATTGCACAGCAAACCAATTTACTCGCGTTAAACGCTTCAATTGAAGCTGCTAGAGCAGGAGATAGCGGCAAAGGATTTGCAGTAGTTGCAGAAGAGGTTCGTAAGCTAGCAGAAATAGCTCACATAACCGCTGAGCACATATTGAAAATCTCGCTGTCGTCCAGAATGAAACAACGGAAACGAATGATGGCATACAGCATGCAGCAATAACAATTACTAAAAATATGGAATTTGCCACTCATGCTAAACTGCGTTTCTCTACGATTGTAGAAAATGTGTCCGATCTAAAAAATCACATTAGCGAATCCCATACATTCATGACCATAATTGAAGACTCAACAAAAAAATAGATAGCGCTATGGACGATTTCAGCGCTATCATTGAGCAGGCAAATGCTAAGCTTCAGCAATTAGCATCAGCAACTACTATTCAAACGGAAGAGTACGGTAAATTACTTACATCTATTAAGCACACCGACCAGTCCTTGCAAAATTTAACAAAATCACACAAAAGCTCTTGAATTATCACGAAATAATACTTTTATTATCTTTATAAGCTTAAACCAATCTACCTTTATAGGGGAAGTAGTTATTCCACTTATTCGTTCTGAGTAGGTGGTTCTGTCCCTTTGTAATGTAGGATGAAAACGACAAAAAGGACCTCTCGATTACTTTAGAGAGGCCCCCTTTTCTGCTGTTAAGATTTAATTGTTTGCTTCAGCTTTATTTAACTCAACCATTACATTTTCTGCGTTAGGTATCTCATCAAATACTAATCTAATAATGTCATTCGTTTGCGATTTGCTTAGTTCATCCGTTTTCACCTTTACCTTCACTTGATCTCCATCTGCTTGTACAAATGCCGCATCGTAATTCATATCTACAATAAGCGTTTCAAGAATCGTTTCTTTTTGATTGACTGTTCTTAGCTGCTTGATCGTTTCATTCGCTTCATCTCTCTCTGCAGCTGACAATTCAGTATTTGATAGAACGATTGTTAAATCTTCTATCATTCGGTTACGCTCATCTGTCACTTCCATGCGCATTGTTTCAAAGGATTGATCGCTTCCAGTCGGAGAAACTTCTTCTGTATTGATTTGCTCTCCAGCTTCATCACCGCTACTATTTGTATCCTCATTTTGATTTTCTGCTCCCTTACTCTCCTCATTACCCTCTTTATTCACTGTTGTAGCCATTTCATTCCCTTGATTAGGTTCAAGAGTTACATAATACACCGATAAAACAATTACTAAGCTTAACATTGTTAAAAGCCATACCGTTTGTTTTTTTAATAACATTACAATTCCTCCTTATTTTTTCGGCATTACCGCAACCCGATGTGTCGGAATATCCAATACTCGTGTCACAGCCTCTACAATCCATTTTTTTACTGTTATATTATCAGCTCCTTTAGCAACAACAAGAACTCCTCTAACTTCCGGCTTTCTTGTTTCTTGTACTACTGGAACCTCCTGATCTCCATTTCGCACGATGACCACTTGTTCATCATCCGATATATCTTCCACAGTACGTTTACCTCCTTCACGGTCGGTTTCATCTGTGATTTGCTTTTGATTAACTCTATTTCTTTGGTACACTTTTTTTTCGGTAGCTTCTACATTTACCACAATCGTAACGTCCGAGACACCATCAATTACCTCTAACGCTTCTTTTACTGCATTTTCAAAGCTTCGCTCATAATCAGCAATCGTTTTATCTGAGTTATTCCCCTTTTCACCAAATGTCTCCACATCTTCGACAGCTTCCTGTTCGAATACCGGGACAGCGGCAGTAGACGAGGTCTCCTTACTCTGCTCTGTGAAAAAATCGCTTACCATCATGAACAACACCCCTAAAACGAGAACTGTCAGTAAATAAAAATACAATGTCGGTTTCTTTTTTTGATTCTTATCGTTTGGATGCTGATCTTGCTTCCATAATTTATTTAGCCACTTGAGAAATTTATTTTCCTCTCTCAAATTAAAGCGTCCTCCTTTCAACATTTCAATAGAGTGTCTCCAACCGGCTGTTTTGCAGGGTATAGATTAAAAGTTTCAGGCGGATACTATCCCCATCTGAAATGTTGAAGCCTACATGGTTGTCTAGACTTGCACTTCAATTCGCCGAGCCGAATTGAAAATTGACTTCAATTTGTTCTGCATCTATACCCCATTGAGTTGCCAGAAACTGCTTAATATCCTCTGCTTGTTCACTTTGATAGGAATTTGATTTTTTTGTGTCGATATCTACTAATTGGACTGTTTCAATTACATCGTCCGTATTCTCGGAAAGTATGACTGAGATAACTGCTATATCATTTGGAATTACAGGGTTGTCAAGGGTCGTTAAGGACACTTCTATATGTTCAAAGGCAAAATTATATCGATTGATCAACTCCTCTTCTCCATCCGTTTTCAATTGGACAGCCACTTCTTCTAAAATATATGCAGAAGTAACAGCTTGTATTTCTTTTTTCTTGCTATCTATTAAATTTTCCATATTTCCTGTTTCTTCAACATTCATAGACATCGCCGCTTCTATTAATTTATCCACATCAGTTGACAGTAACTTAAAAATCGGTGAGAGCAAGACAGTGATCAGCAATAGTCCAATAACCATCTTGGCATACTTACGCATTGCTGTATTCGGCAGAAGCATGTCCATAATTGTTGCAAGTATGATGAAAATGATAATATTAGTGACCCAACCAGTCAGAAAACTCAATTCATCTGCACCTACCTCACCATTAAAGTAACATTGCCGGCAGCTATAATAATCGTCATACTCAAGAAGAACATGATTGAAACGATTGCTAAGGCAGCAAAAATGTACATAATACTTTTGCTAATTACATCTAAGCACTGTATGACAGGTCCGCCGCCAAGAGGCTGAAGAATAGCAGCTGCTAGCTTATATATGAAGGCAATCACTAATATCTTTAAAGCTGGGAAGATAGCAATCAGGAGCAAAATGACAACTCCTGCAATACCGACTGTATTTTTCAATAAAACCGATGCACTAATCACGGTATCTGCCGCATCTGTAAACATCCGCCCTACGACAGGTATGAAATTTCCTGTAATGAACTTTGCCGTTCGGATTGAAACCCCGTCAGCTACAGCTGAAGAGGCTCCTTGTACAGAGATCACTCCAAGAAAAGCAGTCATAAAAATCCCCAGTAAACCAATACTCCAGTTTTTCAACAGTCCAGCAAGCTGCGTGACTTTGTAATGCTCTGTCAGTGTACTGACTATACTCAAAATCGTTGCAATAAATAACAGTGGTAAAATGACATTACCAATCAGTAGCCCACTTGTATTCATCAAAAACAACAGAATCGGATGAAAGAAAGCGGCAGATACGATTCCTCCAGATGCAACTATTAATGCCAATAACAGCGGTACAAGTGCCATGAAAAAGGAAATCATTGTGTCAATCGTATCTCTCGCATATTCAATAACGATATAGAAACTATTTAAAGCAATAATAATTAGAACGATAAAAACAATACTATAAGCTATTTTGCTTACAGAGCTATTTTCAAAGGCATTTTGCAGTGACTGAAGAAACATGCTGAAAATAGTTAGAAGAATTAACATCCCCAGAAGTTTTCCATTTGCTAATAGTTCATGAAAAGCAAATTTCAGAAAGCTTGTAAACCAACCTTTAATAGAAAAGTTTTCATCTCCCTTTATAAAATCCATAAGAGAGCCTTTTTGCCCTTCAGGAAGAAATCCGCCATACTCGTCCAAAATTTGATTCCAAAATTGTTTCATTTCATCCAAATCAATTTGTTGCAAACTACTATCAATTAATTCATCTGTTGTTTTTTCTTCTTCGACATTATTCACATTAGGTGAAGCTCGGGCAAAGTCTGGATGAAGGAACAAAAAAATAAGTAAGGACGATATTAATAGGAGATATTGCTTCATTTCTTCACCTCAACTTTCGAGTGACTGTAGAGAATTGTCAGTGATAGCATTCGAAGAGACACCTTATTCTTATTTGCTGCGTGTTCCATGTCGAGGATAAACTAACTCGGTATAAGGTTTAAAATCGTCTCGATTAGAACCGTTAATATAGGAATCGCCATTGCCAAAATAATAATTTTCCCTGCCAGTTCAATTTTTGATGCTAACGTTCCTTGTCCAGCATCTTTTGTAATTTGTGTAGCAAACTCTGCTAAATAAGCGATTCCAATGATTTTAAGTATCGTTTCAACGTACATGGTATTGACATTGGATTTCTGCGCAATCGTTTGAAGCATGGAAATGATGTTATAAATTTGATCAACTAGCAGCAGAAAAATTGTACAGCCGACAAAGATAACTAGTAAAAAAGCAAAGTTCGGCTTTTGCTCCTTCAGAATGGTAGCAAGAAAGGTAGCTAATAAAGCTATTCCAATGATTTTCAGAATCTCAATTTTCGTTCCCTCCTTACGTCACTGAAACAAAAATACAGATTTTATTTTGGTGAACAATTGGTCCAATATTTGGGCAACCATAAATAAAATATAAATAAAACCAAACAAAGTGACCCACTGGGAGTATTCTTTCTTATTGATTTGTTCGAGCAATGTATTTATGAACGCAATTACAATCCCGACTCCTGCAATTTTAAAGATTAATCCGACTTCTATTCCCATTTTGGTTTCCCCCTACAGCTGGTTAAACAAGCAATATAATAAGCAACAGGCCGACTAAAACACCTAAGTTTTTGATCATTTTTTCATACTTACTTTGTGCAAGTAAGGCTTCATTCTCTTCTCTTTCTAAATGTGTCATCGTTAGCGCTATTTGCTTCTGCTGCTGAAATCGATCATGCTTTCCGAGCGTTTCTCCGAATTGTTCTAATATTTCTATGTCCTTCGACTGTAATGCTAATAATGAGCCTATACTTTTTAAGCTGTTAGCCCATGCGCACTTGACAGTTGCTTCTTCAGTCTGAAGATTATTTGAAAAATTATCGAAAAAGAGATTAATAGGTTTTGGCATCTGCTTTGCTAGCCTTTTTGATGCTTCCTGCAACGGTATATGCCCAAACATTATTTCGGCCTCCAAGGCCTGCAGTGCTGTTTTAAAATAGCGTAATTGCCTTGGTCTTTCGCTTAAGTGACGTGATAATTGATAGCCCAGTAATGTGCATGCAGCAAAAATAAAAGCTCCTCCAATAATTTTCAACATCACTTTATTCCTCGTTCCATCAACAATGCTTCACCTCTACCATTTGCTACTGTATAGTGAAAGCCCCTCTTACTATCTCTTTTAAGAACAACAATGCGATTAAAGGCTTGAAGTTCCATGACTTTTTGTATAGTTGGCCGCTTCATGACATCTTCAAACGAATAGCCGTGCGTCGTAATCATAAGTTTGATTCCTGCATGAATAGCCTCAATGACCGCATCTGCATCCTCAGCCCTGCCAATTTCATCAGCTACAATAACATCAGGGCTCATAGAACGAATTAGCATCATCATTCCTTCTGCCTTTGGACAGGCATCCAGTACATCAATTCTGGAACCGAATTGCAATTGCGGTACACCACGTACACTTCCGGCTATTTCCGATCGCTCATCAACAATGCCGACTTTTAAAGCATGACTTGCCAATTTGTTATTACCTAGAGAGATAATTCGGGCCAAATCTCGAAGTATCGTTGTTTTTCCTGCTTGCGGCGGACCAATAATCATCGTATTTTCCCATCCATCTTGATACAAAAATGGAATTAAACTCTCAGCACAGCCGATTTTCTCTCTGGCAATTCGTATATTATAGGATGAAATATGAACGATTGCCTTGACAGCGCCTCTATCTAAAATAACCTTGCCAGCAATTCCGACACGATGGCCGCCTTCAATAGTAATGTAGCCTCGCTTCAACTCCTCCTCCATTGTGTACATGGAGAATTGGGTGATTCGATTAAGTAGCTGAGATGCTTCTTCTTCTGCCACGATTATAGGCAGTAATTCATATGAGCCTCCTGCAGATATTTCAATTGGTCTGCCAATTCTGATGCGTATCTCTTCAATTTTGTTTAATTTACTTGGAGGCATATGTTGTAGCTGTTCTGCGATTTTTTTAGGCAAAAATGAAAAGATGGTTTGCATAAAAGCCTCCCTCCCTTTTGTTCATCTCATTCCATTACAATGTATGGTCAGCCTGTACAATTTATGACAACTACTTAAAAACAAGAGGGCGATATAAATTCCATGAGGTAATCATTTAAGAAGGATTGTGATGGGGCAAATAAATACTTTACTAAAACAAAAGCGCAAGCGGCCCCTAATAGCACCGTATGAACTGGAGGCTCTTGCGACTGAGAGTCACAGCGACGAAGGTATGCGGACGTAGCGCCTTTAGTCGCTTCCTTACTTGCGGGCGATTCCACATTTCAACGTTGACTTATCGTAGGCGGTTTGCCAAAGTTCACTAGGCGCTCGACACTGGAGCTAAACGTCGATTCACTCTATTCAAACTGGCACACAATGTGGTTTTTATAATTTCCTAAACAATAAAAAAAGCAGAAGACATGCCTTCTGCTTTTTCTTATTCATTATCCGCGAGATACGTATGATCCGTCAGTTGTATTGATAACTAATTTATCTCCTTGGTTTACGAAGAAAGGAACTTGAACAACTAGTCCAGTTTCAACTGTTGCTGGTTTAGTTCCGCCTGAAGCCGTATCACCTTTGATACCTGGCTCAGTTTCAGTAACTTCTAGAGTAACTGTATTTGGAAGTTCAACACCGATTGTTTCTGTTTGGTAAGTCATAATGTATACTTCCATGTTTTCTTTCAAGAATTTAAGCTCGCGCTCGATTTGAGCTTCTGCTAATTCAATTTGGTCATAAGTTTCTTGATCCATGAATACATGTTGATCGCCGTTTGCATATAAGTATTGCATTTTACGGTTTTCAATGTGTGCTTTTGCTACTTTTTCACCAGCACGGAAAGTTTTTTCTTGGATAGCTCCTGTACGAAGGTTACGAAGCTTAGAACGTACGAAAGCAGCTCCTTTACCTGGTTTTACATGTTGGAAATCGATTACTTGCCAAATTCCATTGTCTACTTCAATTGTTAATCCTGTTTTGAAATCATTTACAGAAATCATTTTAGTTCCTCCTAAAATTACAATATGATGAGTTCTTTTGGTGAATGTGTTAGAGCTTCATTACCGTCATTCGTTATAATTGTATCATCTTCAATACGTACTCCACCAAGTCCGGCTATGTAAATACCTGGTTCACATGTTACAACCATACCCGGCTCTAAAATGATGTCGCTCTTAAAGGAAAGTCCAGGACCTTCGTGTACCTCAAGTCCGATACCATGGCCTGTAGAGTGACCGAAATTAGGTCCATAACCTTTTTCCGTTATATAATCACGTGTCAGAGCATCTGCTTCTTTCCCTGTCATGCCCGGCTTAATACCTGCCATTCCACGTAGTTGCGCCTCTAATACGATATTATAAATGTTAATCAGTTCATCACTTGGCTGGCCTACTGCAACTGTTCTTGTAATATCAGACACATAGCCGTTATAATATGCTCCAAAATCAAGTGTCACAAAATCACCCGATTCAATCACCTTATCACTGGCAACTCCATGTGGCAACGCTGATCGGTGACCAGAGGCTACTATTATATCGAAAGAAGAAGAAGTAGCTCCTTGTTTTCTCATAAAGAACTCTAACTCATTGGAAACATCCAATTCAGTTCTACCTGGTCGAATATACCCGAGAATATGCTCGAATGCCGCATCAGCAATGTTTGCAGCATCCTTTAATATCTTAATCTCTGAGTTAGTCTTTATCAAGCGTAATTTCTCAACTACACCGGAAATCGGAACTAATTCACCGCTAACCGCTTCTTTATATTGTGCGTATGACGCATATGATAATGTATCCTGCTCAAATCCAAGCTTTGTAATACCCAATTCTTTAGCTGCAGATGCTACCTCCTCATGAATTGGTCCAGTATGCTTAACAATTTCAAAATCCGGGCACTGACTCGTCGCTTGCTCTATATATCGGAAATCTGTTATAAATAAGGCTTTTGAATTTGAAATAAGCACAACACCTGCTGTCCCTGTAAATCCTGTCATATATCTTCTATTATAAGGATTTGTAATCAGTATTCCGTCAATTTGTAGCTGTTCAAATGAATCTCGCAATTTTTCGATTTTACTCACTTTCATTTTCCCCCACTCATCTTAATGATTCGCTATTTTTATGTATACTTCAGTAACAATATTCTAACATAATCTAAGATTCCACATATTAAATCTTTTTAAATAATCCATTATGACTGTACTTTCTCATTTTGCTGCTGATCTAATTCCTTCATCCTTTGCCTTTCGCTTTCATCGAAAGCAACGCTGACTCCGATAAAAACACCAAAGAGAATGTATAAACATAAAGTGGTTACAACTGTATTGAAATCCACGTCTTGGATAGTAGGCATCGTTGCAAATATTGGTGCAAGAGCAAAGTGAACAAGAAACCATAAAAGTACACCAAAAATGATACTAACAAAAAGCTGACTTTGTTTGCGTAGGATCAAATAATATAAAAAAGCTGCCCCAATACCAGCAATACCGCAAATAAGAATGCTTATGATAATTCCGAGATATCCATCCGTCCATGTTGCGCTCTTCCATGCACCTAAAACAACCGTCGGACCTATTTCCGTGAAATTAAAATAATGCGACAATTGACCGAGGACACTCCAGAAGATACCTCCTATAAAACCTATCAAAAACACATTTCCAATTTGCGATATAGGTTTCTCCTGCTTTGACCTTCTATTATTATTTTGCAGTTGATTTTGTTCATTGGCCATAGTCCTTCACCTCTTAAAATAGTATGTCCTTAAATTAGAAAATCTTTCTTCATAAAAGTGAAACTTTCTGCCTTTTCAATAGTCATTGAAACATCCTTCCTCATTGATATTATTGTGAATAAAGGATATAGTTAACATATAATATTCACATAAATTTTTTGAAATTCTCAGCATGGGTTGGTGAAAAAATGTCTCAAGAAAAACCAGTTTACGGTGGACAAGCAGTTGTCGAAGGCGTTATGTTCGGAGGAAAAAAACATACGGTAACGGCAATAAGAAGGAAAGATGGCTCAATTGATTATTATCATGTACCTCGAAAGCCACATCCCCTCTTAACATCCATCAAAAAAATTCCATTCCTCAGAGGGATAGCTGCTCTAATAGATGCTAGTGCGAATGGATCAAAACATTTAAACTTCTCTACTGAAAGATACGACCTTGACCCATCAGAGGATGCTCAGCTTGAAGAAGAAAAGCCTCCTTCAACTTTCGGCATCGTATTAAGTGTCGCTGCAATAGGGGTTCTCTCCTTTCTTTTCAGTAAATTTGTCTTTACATTAGTTCCTGTATTTTTGGCTAATTTAACGAGACCAATTTTCTCGTCAGACTTTGGTCAAATCTTCATCGAAACTGTGTTTAAATTAGCCCTTTTACTGCTATATATATACTTTGTTTCAATGACACCTATCATAAAACGGGTATTCCAATATCACGGGGCAGAGCATAAAGTGATTAACGCGTATGAAAATAATAAAGAATTAACGGTAGAAAATGTCCAAGCTCAGTCGCGACTTCATTATCGATGTGGAAGCAGCTTCATTCTATTTACTGTAATCGTTGGATTCTTCGTTTACATGCTTGTGCCGGCTGATCCACTATGGGTACGCGTATTAAATAGAATTGCACTAATTCCAGTTGTACTAGGAATTTCATTCGAAGTACTGCAATTAACCAACAAGTTGCGCAATGTACCTGTTCTTCGATTCTTAGGATACCCTGGATTATGGCTGCAGTTATTGACAACAAAAGAACCAAATGATGACCAAGTAGAAGTAGCCATCCATTCTTTTAATCGCCTATTAGAATTAGAAAATGAGAAAAGTGGTTTAGAGAAAGAAAGTATAGTGTAAAATATAAATATAAATGCTTATTTATAAAAACTCGAGCTAAAAGTCATTAAACACATCAATCATAGTCTCCCTAGCTTAATAAGAGGAGGTGGCCAAATTGAAACGTTCCATGTTCATTGTAGCTCTTTGTATAATAGGCCTAGCTGTTATAGGATTCGGTAGTCAACTGATTACAAACCCGTCCGGACTAATAACTAGCATTCTTATTTTTGTGGCAATCGGGATAGTTATTTGGCTTATTTTCACGAAAATCTCTACTCCTTCAAATCAAAATAAGTATAAGAAGGCTGTAAGACAGTCCAAGAAATATCACCAAAATAAAACAACAGGAAAAGTAAAAAACGCCAGAAAAGGTAAAGTAATGGACTTAGGTCAATCCCGTGGCAAAACAAATAAGACAAACAGACGCAAAAAATCAGATGTACACCTAACAGTTATAGAAGGCAAAAAAGGGAAAAAGAAAAATCAGGCATAATAGCTTGATTTTTTTTATTTATCTAATGTGCCCACTTTTTCAAAAATTGATTGGTGAGATACTTACCTAATTGAATCAACTCAAGTTTTTTTTCTGCATCGATATCAAAATCTGCACTAGATATACCTTTTACTGGAATAAAAATAATATTCTTCACAAGCTTCCTTGATATATAACGATTATCATGAGCATCCTTCATCGTGGAAAAAAGGGAAGAAAACATCATAAGCGCATTTTCTATTCGCTTCGGTGGCTGTTTATCACGGTCACCAGTCAATGTTATACCAATGATAGGACGAACTTTTTTTACATTTTCCTGATCAAACAGCCATAATGGAAAATTGCTTAAAACACCTCCATCAATCATATAGGCAAGTTCTCCATTGCAATTTAATTTAATAGGCTCGAAAAAAAACGGTATACCACAGCTCATCCTTACAGCTCTAGCAATTGAAAATGTACGGATATCACATTGGTATTTCGGTAAGTCATCAGGTAGTACAACGATTGCTCCATTGCTAATATCCGACACTACAATTCGCAAAGAATCCTTCGGTATATCAGCAAAGGTTACAATTCCTTTCGCCGCCAATTTTTCTGCAATCCACGTTTGTAATTTATCGCCTTTGTAAAGACCTAGCTTCCTATATAACAATAGCCATTTTACAATAGGCAGGTTAGCTCCGAAGCGTTCATCCATAAAGTCTTTTGTATCAATTTCCATCAGGAGCTTTTCAATTTCTTTTCCGGAATAACCAGCTGTTATTAGCGCTGCTATAATAGAGCCTGCACTTGTTCCGGCTAGTCTGCTGAACTGATAGCCTTTTTCTTCCAAAGTTTGACAAGCACCAATAAGCGAATAGCCTTTTACCCCTCCACCTGAAAATACTGCATCTATTTTCATTACCTAAACCCCCGCTTACTCATTTATTACATGTGTAAGCAGGACAAATAAAATATGTTCGTAAAAAAAGAATTAGGAAGTGTATATTTTTGCCATTATTGATAGCTCCAGCAACTTACAGCCTATAATTTCGCACCCCTCTTAAGTGAAATATTGAATTATCGCGTGAGGGAAAAATTGATGAATAAAATCAGAAATGGTGGCTTCGAGATCCTTTGCATCATCCGTAGGATATACATATTTTCCAATTCCATATTTACCCCATTTGTATTTACGCTTCGATTCATCCAAATCCAGCTTTGTTTTAGGATAATGCTTTTCAATCATCTTTTTGGCCGGTTTCGTAAAACGATGTTGTATCAACTCAAATGTCAAATCTGGAATATATATATCCTTTAAAGAAAAAGCAAGCCTTTCAAAGAGCTCAAAGTAGCCCTCCTGCCAATCTTCATGCATATAAATGGGAGCTACAACAAAACCAAGAGGATAACCTGCATTTGCTACCTTTTTGGCCGCTTCAAGACGCTGATCAAAACTAGACGTTCCAGGTTCAAAATTTTTTATTACATAGCGAGAATTAACGCTAAAACGAAACCGGGTTTTACCATTATGCTTTGCATCAAGCAAATGGTCGACATAATGAAACTTGGTCACAAAACGAAGACGCCCATGTTCTGTGCTTCCAATAAATTCAATTGCTTTTTTTAAAGAATGCGTTAAATAGTCAATTCCAACAATATCCGAAGTACATGCTGCTTCAAAGCGAGTAATTTCCGGTTTTCTCTCATCCATGTATTTCTGTGCTTGCTCAAAAATTTCATCGAGATTCACATATGTACGTATATATGGCTTAGCGCCAAGCGTTGTTTGCAAGTAGCAATAATGACAGTGTCCCATGCACCCTGTTGCTAAAGGAATAGCATATTCTGCGGACGGTTTGGATGTATCAAACTTCAATGTTCGCCGAATACCTACAACTAAAGTTGACTTAGCAACACGATATTTCTGCAATTCTGTATCACCTGGTAAATCACGAATTTGATTATGTGATGTTGTCTCTCTGATTTCGACTCCCATTTTTTCAAACTTCTCTTTCAGCTCTTTTCCAAGTGGATATTCAAGAGCTTTTGGTTCTATATAAACAAGCTGTGGAACGAATGGCTTCAACATTTTCACCTCTTATAAGCTAATCTTATATTTAGTTTCTCCACTACTTTATAGAGTGACTCTTAAAACAAAGAGGGAAATGGTGGTTTTCTTATCCCCTTACACAAAAAAGAAGCAGAGACCTAATATGGTCTTGCTTCTTTTTGTCCTGTATTATAATCCGCACTTCAACTGTGCACCACAATTCGTACACGTATTGCAACCGCCCAATTCCTGTACTTCGCCCTTTCGGCAAACTGGACATGTATTACCTACTTCAGAACCAATCGTTACCTTCGTCGAACGAAGTTCATTAATCGTGTCAACAAGTACTACTTTCTTTTTGCCTTCGTCCTCTAATTGCAATGATTGCTGTTCAAAGTTGTTTTCTTCGGCTTTTAACGTTAATACTTGCGAATTAC
>JAEIGA010007469.1_pt1 | contig 16603 bp, 12 predicted proteins | sample 9270691 | NCBI WGS metagenome assembly JAEIGA01 (sample SAMN17057246, study PRJNA624740) | gut metagenome | biome: biome; isolation source: fecal sample | host: Bos grunniens | place: China: Xizang | collected 2019
AGAAGCCGCCGCGCTCTTTATACCGTCAGCCAGTCCGGCGATCTGTTCTCCGAAGGAACCCAGACTATTATCTCCAGGGAATATCTGGGTTATTGCATCTTTCAAATTAGCCCCGGTGAGAGCTTTTACAGCAGAACATAGCGTCTCCACTGCGGTGACAGTCTCAGGCTTGAAGCTAGACATGACGACGCTAAAGGCGGCCATATTGAGGGCGAAATTAGACAGGTCAGTTCCCAACTCGGAGAGTTCGCCAGGAGAGAAACTATCGAGGACGTTCGCCGTTGCAAGCGCCGCGATTGCAGCAGCTAGGTTCTCGGCACGAGTCACCACATCGTCTTTGATCATGTTCATCGTCATGACGAACGGGAGCAAATTAAAGGCGAATTCGCTTAGATTAGTGGCAATTTCGGGCAGGCCAGAACTGAGTCCCACTCCGAATTCGCTGATTACTTCGCCTAGACCGCGGCCTAGCTTCTTAAGAATCTCTAATCCGTTGTTAAGGAAATCATCAAGACCGTCCCAGTGACTCGACAGTGCTCCGATAGCTACTGCAAGAGTTCCGATACTGGTAACAAGGGGTATAATACCCTTAAGCGCGATCACTGCCGCGATTGCATTAATACCGAGACCGCCAATTAACAACACCATATCAGTCAGTGCAGACACCAGCATGATTATAGTTTCAGTATTTGCTCTAGCAGTATCAACTCCGGTAATGAAGGAAAGAGCCGCAACGAGCAGCCCGAGGATCGTAGCCAATGCAACGAGCAGACCTGCTCCGACAGTAGCTGCGGGAGCGATGAGTCCAGCAACCGCAAGAGGTATTGTACATAGAGAAAGAACTATTGCTAGATTGGAAAGTGTAATAGCATTCTCTCTAGCAGTATCAACTCCGGTAATGAAGGAAAGAGCCGCAACGAGCAGACCGAGGATCGTAGCCAATGCGATAAGTAACTGAGCTCCAACGGTGGCTGCGGGAGCTAGACTGCTCGCTACCGCAAGGGGGATCGTGCATAGAGAAAGGGCTACGGCCAACAAGGCCAAAGCTCCTGCATTCTCGAGTGCTTTAGAAGAATCTATACCATCAAGCAGTAGCAGTATTCCAGCCATACCGAGCACTATGAGACCAAGGCCGGCAATAGCACCAATCCAAGGAGTAATGCTTCCGGCATTGACCTTGTTACTGCTAAGTATCTTTAGGCTTAGCGACATAGCCATGAGAAGCGTGCTAAGGGCTACTGCATTACCAATGGCATTTGAAGCAGTAACGTTCTCCATCCCAGCCAATAGGTTAGACAATGCCCAAACAATGAGCGTTAGACCCGCCAGAGCGCCGATCCACTGCACAACATTCGTCGCGTCTATTTTGCTCTTGTTCAGAATTCTGAGGGCGGTTGCCATCGCGAACAGGACCCCGGCTAGCGCTCCAGCCGTTCCGAGAGACTGCTGCCAGGGAATATCTTTCATCTGGTTGAGAAGAATAGCAACTTCCGCTATAAGCAGACCCATTCCGATAAGAGCCACAATAACGGTTCCCATTTTGAGGCCGGAGCAACTCTTACCTATCGCGGTTATCATACCGGTGAATATACCTAGTATGGTAGCGACGGCTAGGCCTCCAGAAATGAATGTGTCGGTGTCTTGAGTTGCCATTTTACCGAGCAGCCAAATAGCGGCCACTACGGCCAATAGCGCAGTCGCGAGGCCGACGAAGTTATTTACAGACTTCTGACCCTTTTCGAGAATCGCTCCCTTATTGGCATTACCGACCGCGATCATCATCCCCGCCATAACGCCGAACAGCGCCGTGATAACGGCTCCACCCTTCAACAAGGTCCCAATGTCCATGGCTGCAAAATTTTCCATGACACTGAGAAGGATTTTTAGAGAGAAGACCATCGCGAGTAGCAACATGGCTAGACCGCTAGCTCCGGCGTTACTCTTAACGCCTCTGGATGCGATATTAATAGCAGCGCTAAGGATTAACAGCATCCCCGCCATACGCCAAATAGCATCGGCTTTGCCAGCCCAATCATACTGATCATACGCGTCAATGACGGTGAGTATCAGTTTAAGCGCACTGACTAGGGTAAGAATTGCGGCTACGGATTTAAACGAAGAGCTACCCGCGGCTGCAACTATCTTGATTCCGGCAGCTAGAGCAACAAGCATAAGACCTAAACTAAAGAACGTCTTGCCGGGATCTTTAAGTGTCATGCTGTCGATTGCTTCTAGGACTTGGGTAAGAAGATATACTGCTCCTACCAGAGCAAGAATACTGAGAGAGACACCAACGATGTCGAACGTATCCTCCGAGGGCATCTTCGAAGCCATAAACATTAGGCCAGCTATAACACCGCCCATCGCGAGCAGCATGATACCAAGCATCTTCATAGCTTCCCATGCTTTACCTATATCAGGCATATTCGCCAGTATGATTATGCATAGAGTAATCGCGGCAAAAGCGATAGCCATAGACTTGAACGCAGTACCGATAGCTTGCCATTTTAATTTAGATGCGAGGTTGTTTAACGCATCCGTGACGTTATCGAACGGCGAGACCAGAGTATTTAGGAGCTTCAGGGTCTTAATTAGGACGACGATTCCTAAAAACTTCTCGGCAAGGGACAGTATAGCTGGTAGATTGACATCTTCAGTGCCGAAGATAAATTCACCAATGGTTCTAAGGATCTCTTTGCACTTTTCAAGACCAGCTTTAATCTTATCACCAGCCGCCAGCCAGAATGCTGTGAACTTCTCCAACGAATCGGCTTTAAAAGTTGCCCAATCGACGGAGAAGATTTCCTTGAAGGTATTCTTGGCGTTTAGCTTCATTCGATCTTTTAGCCAAGATCCGAAGGTAGTAACGAGACCGCCAATATTTTTAACACCATCGAACTTCTCGAGTAGTGCCGTGTAGAAACTAGTATTATCGAGGTTGAATTCGGGCAGTTTAAATCTTCCGAAGAAATCCCTAAGATATTTAAACGCTCCACATACGCTATCGATAACCTGCGTAAATATCTCGCTATTCTTAAGACTCGTCGCTAGACCGGACAAGAAATCGCCGAACGTCCGAACACTATCCATAAAACCGGAAGCGTCGAATTCGTCAATCTTCTTGGATATCTTTTCTACAGAATCGGAGATAGTTTCTCCAGCTTCTCTGAACCATTCGGCAACTGTTGTGAATACTTCAGTTTCTTTAAACTTTTCTATCCATTTTGAGATGTGTTCAGCTATAAACGTCGAAACCGATCCGATGACGCCGTCGATAGCGTCTCTGACAGCCACAATACCGTCGCCGATCTTAGCGGTAACCTCCAAGAAAGAAGTACCTAGCGCCTTAAGAACACTGGCGACGATCTTAGTAAGAACTTTGAACGGTCCGCTTAATACGGTAATGAAGATATCGATAGCTGCGAATAAGCCTCGGAATATGCTTCCGACATTCTCCGCTACTTCTCCATTATCTCTAAGACGTCGAGAGAAAGCTTCAACGGATTCGATAATGGTGTATAGCCGAACTGCGGATATCGGAGAGAACACATCGTACCATGCGTCTTTTACGGCCTTAAGGATATTGACGAGTCCAGCCCATGCATTCTTTATGGTATCTATGATGAGTTCGCGTCCGCCCTTTTCGGACATTGCTTTCGCTAGATCCTCGATCGATCTACCGGTACGTTTGGACTCTTTCTGTAGTTCACGACATAGACGTATCTCATCTTCGGTAAGACCGGCATTCTTAAGCTGTTCGTCGCTTAAATTGTCTAAAGCTTCAGAGATACCGTCGAACGTAGCAGAGGTTTTCTCGCTAACTTTTGCATTCTCGTCAAGAGTGACTCCGAACTTTTCATGCGCAGCCTGGATGTCTTCAACAGTAAGTTTATAGTCGGCGCCCTTATTGACAAGATCTTGGACAACGTCTGAATTATAGCCCGCCTTAGTTAGAAGATCGATTCTGGGCTGGCCGTTTCCATACTCACCCTGCCATACCTTATTAACGATATCCTGATAATACTCCAGTTTATCGGCAAAGTCGGTTATCTTGTCACTTATCTCCGTGATTTTATCAAATCCAGGAAGATCTCCGAGATGACTTAGCTTTCCAAATATACTATCTAGAACATCGGAAGGATGCAGGACGTTCTTCAGCAACTTATTTCTTGCTTCAGACCAGCCGTTAATAATATCGCTAAAGTAAACCTGCAGATCCGTAAATATCGCTTTGGATACATCGAAGTCACCGAAGATTAACTCCCAGGTCTGCGTCCAACCAGACTGAGCAGTTTCTTTAAGAACATCGCAGAGCTGGGTAAAGGTCTTAACTTCGGTAGTGGCTTCCTTAGCCATCTTAGCTAGATCCTTAAAGTTCTTTATCTGGGAATCAGTAAATCCCTTGGCTCTAAGCTCGGCCTCAGAGTATACATCAGAGTAAATGTTCATAGCCTCGGTAAACATCTCACCGGTAAGCCAGCCCTTCTCCAAGGTATCCTCAAAGGTGCCCTTATCCTTGATCATCTTATCGATGTCAATACCGCGTACTCGAGCCAGATCCATCAAGGTATTTTTAAGCTCGACGGTGGCCATATTGGCGTTTCTCAGAGAGTTCCAGTCGATTTTTCTGATTGTACCGCCAAGCGCCTGCGACATCTGATACGTAGCTCGAGCCATATCCGAGGCGCTGGCACCAGAGGCACCTGCCAGGTTGGCCAAGCCTTCGACCGCTTTAGCTGCCTGATGGACATCCAAACCCTGCGCTACGAATTTACCGACGTTATCGGTCATCTGCGCAAAGTTATAAATCGTCCGGTCGGCGTAGTCGTTCAGACTATCTAATGCAGCTGTGATTTCATCCATTGTATTCTTACCACGAGTGTTGGCTCGGATAACCTGAATGGAATTAATCTTAGTTTCGTATTCGCTAAGGCCAGTTTTTATCGGATCGATGGTCAATGCGGATACGATTCTCTTGCCGGCATTAACTGCGGAATTGGTAATGTTGGCGAGGGCGGTTACTCCCACGACCTGCAGGGCTGAAAATTTAGCAGAGACTGTTTCTACGGCGCTACCAAGACCTGTTATATTAACACTCTTGGCGGCTGCATTAACATTTTCTAAACCCTTAGACGCACCCGTAAAGTTTAGCTTTTGCTTAAGTTTATCGAGCGTAGACATCGTACTGGAGACGTTAGTTTCAAACTGGCGATTATCAAATCGCATCTCCAGTACTCTTTCATCAATCGTCGTGCTCACAGTTTAGTAACCTCCCTCCATAGTTCGTTTGCTGCTTTGTCAAATAGAGGCTGAATAGCGGGGTTGATGTAATCTCGCCCTTCTACCCAGCCTCCTGTTCCGGTTCCGTGACCGTACTGTAGGATGATTGCGATTGGTACTCCCTGGTTTATATGAGAGTTTAGAAACACAATCGCAACCGATCCGTTCCTTCGTTCTATCTGGTAATACCAGGAACTGGCGGTTAGACCAGTATCAGTAGGAGTCGCAGACGCAAGGGCGGCTACACCTTCTCTTCCATACTTGTCCAGAATCCCGAGACTAGCAGCCTCTCTTATTCTTCGCAACCATTTTGAAGTTTTTGAAAAATCGCCCTTGTGTCTGAAAGTTATCATGATAAGACTCCTTTTTACACGCGCTTAGCGTAGTCCAGAGAGATCCATCCGTCCCGATTATTCGCATAGGTCTTAAGTAAACCCCAGCCGAGTTTGGATCCCGAGCCCTGTTTCACGTCGACAATCGTAAACATACCAACACCAGTGAATCTACCTCTTGTGGAGTAATTAGTGCCAGGACCCTTTCGGATGTTTAGGTTAGGAATACTAATACGAACCTTGAAATCATCGGAATCGGCGGGCTTACTCACCTTGCTGTCAGATACAATAGTCAGATACTTAGCATGAATCGGGCTGCAGATGGAGTTTTTACCGTCGGAGCTTTTGTCAATCACGATGCGATTCGCGTTGACCCCTCTCACAATCCACTGTTCACGTTTCACCCAGTCAGGGATATCGCTTCCGTCGTAATACACGCCGTCGTCGTTAATCTTGACGATATGCCCAGGCTTAATTACTTTAGACGCAGGAGCGGGGGAAGGTTCCGTAACGATGGGTTCGGAAGGTTTACTAGCTTCGCCCTTGAGCTTGGAATTGACCTCGCTAGCGATTTTACCGTGCAGACCATAGAGGTAGTCGCCAGGGCACTCCGTATTGGAGAACCATCTATGAACAGTCATATTCTGCTCTTCGATGTTGCCGACCAGGGATTTATCACCCTTCCACTTGAGCTCCTTGATATTGTTCCGCTTACAAATATCGACAAGAAGCTCGATTAGACCCTTGTAGGCAGCGTCATTTATCGCATAGGGATGTTTCATATCAGAGGCCACCTCGATGGTGATTGCTCGATCATCGTTTGCACGATTAGAAGAACACCAACTTCGATCCTTCTCCTCGACATACATACCAATTCGACCATCTTTACCTACGCCATAGTTGGAAGATGCTTTACGGCTAGAAGGGGCGAAAACATTACCGAGACTCTCCACGGACAACTGACCGACGACACAATGGATCGTGATTGTGTCGATTTTGTGTGTTCTAGGGCTGGTTTTGTTAGGACTGATCTTAGTGTAGCTAACTAGAGAACTATTGCTCATTAGACATCATCCTTTCGTGTTCATTTGCTTTCTGCGAGCTGCATTCAACTGCGCATTACGGTTCGCAATTTCTTTCTTACTCATCTTCTTAGGCGGAGAATTCTTAATATTACATACGCGAATCAGAGTGAGCAGTCTGTTTAAATGCCACTTCTGACATTCAAACGGAATATTAAGAGCGATCATCCAATAATAAATAAGCTCCGCAGTGATCACCTCTCGGCTTTTCGCTTGGTTTTTATCCTTCGCGAAAGTCGTGGCGGTCATTGGGGCTTCGATATAACGATTAATTTCCAGTATGTTGGCTTGAGTGAGACGTGAAAACACGTTAGGATCAACATTCTTAGAAATCGTCATGAACTTTACATAGTCGAGAATCTCTTCATAGCTTTTATCCGCCTTGGAAAAGAACGGTTTCTCCCATTTGGACTCCCATTTTGAAAGAGAGACGAGAGAATGCTCCAATTGAAGAGTCTGCGTCTTAGCTTCGACAAACTGTTCGGTTTCCTCGTCCCATCCTTCCGGACTCAACGGAATAACTAGTTGGAGCATTCCTCATACCTCCTGAAAATTCGAATTAATTGAGCGCGGGCTTCTGGGGCATATCCTTCAGCTGTTTAGCCATGTCAGCGGGAATGATGCCATTTACGAAATTAGCAGCCGCCTCAGCATTGGTGGCCAGCTCCATGAACAACTCGTCATAAGCAGGAGTGGCGATGAATGCTTCCAGGTCAGCCTTGTCCTTACGGAAGCCCTTACCGTCAGGGGTCTTAACACCATAAGACTTATGGATCAGATCCTCAAAGATCTTCATGATAGCAGTCTGATCCTGAGCTGCTACAACGCGCTGGATCATCTCAGCAAGACCGCCGGAGACGCTCATCTCCATCTTCATGATTTCGGACTTGCTCAGGTTGAAGTAGTGGTCTTCAGTTCTCTCATTGCCGTTAAAATCAACGTAGGAAATAGTCTTCTTAATCATAAAATAGTTTCTCCTTTCAAATATGCAAAACAGTAAATTAGAAAAGGGTCGCCAGCCTAACTGAATACGACCCTAAAATAACTCTAGCTAACTATTAGCCAGCAGCGCCACCCATGATAGTAGCGATCTCATCAGGCAGAGGCAGACGGGCCTCCTCAGTCTCGGAACCGTACAGCACAGCTTCCAGAGCAGCCAGCTTCTCAGCATCGACCTTAGTAGAGTCGATAGTCACGCAAGAAGTGGGCTTGTGACCAGTGACATTAACAGGGGTAGTGGAGACTTCCCAAGAGAAGGTAATAGCTTCAGGGGAGTCGTTGATAGTGGTATAAGCCTTCTCGGAAGGAGCAGCCAGAGCACCATAGATCAGGTGCAGCTTATAGCCATAATCGTTAATCTCGGTATCGTTACCCAGGGTGGTACGATAACACAGACCAAAGGTCTTACGAGCCTGCTGACCGATATAAACACCGGTAGCCAGAGATGCGGAACCGTCACACTCGGCGAACTCATCAGGGTAAGTGTAGGCCTCGATGGTAGCACCGAAGTCCTCGTTGGACATCAGGTTCAGATACTTGGTGTCATCAGCATACAGAGGGGTGGCCTCAGCACCAGAGGGAGATTCGGTAATGGCAGTTAGACCATTCCAGACAACACCCTTAGGATAGGCATTGGCATTCTGCACGTACAGAACACCCATCTTAACACCAGTTTCATAGTAACGCTCACCAGTAGCGTCCCAAACAAGCTTAGACATAAGGTAGTCCTCCTTTTAGAAATATATGGTTAGTACGTCGTGATAAAGATTGTTCGCGATATACTGTCGGTCATAACTACAGTAAGGCAAAGCCAGCAGCTTCTTAACGACAGGATGATCGGGTCGTCTAGCAATCACGATCAACTCGTAGCAATCCGTCATAGAATACTTGCGGTCATTAGCATGAGTACTCTTGATGGTTTTTCTGGAATATTTAATTGCGTCGTATTGCATTTTTACAGACTCAGGGGGTTGATAATACACATTTCTACTTTCGAGTAACTCTTCAAGGATACTCTGTAAATCTAAGCGATCAGCTATTGTACTCACCTCCGAGAGCCAATATCAGTCTGGGGCGCCTTGGTTCGACACTATTGACTTTCCAATTGACGCCGCCAAACTCGACATAGCGAATAGAATGGAAGTGAAGATTGGCATAGGGGTCGGCTACGATGCTAATCTCTACAGATATATCCCTATCGTCATTCACGCCACCAGAAACCTGAAATCTGCTACTATTTCGAACTAAGTCGCCATAATAGTGCCGAACGGTTTCCTTCTCTTCCCAGATACCAGGCTCAACTTCGACAGTCTCAACGTAGCCGACTTTCCCATACCATTTATTCATTCACTTCAACTCCATTTTGAATTTTATCAGTGCTTAATTAGCCAGCACCGCCGACAACGGGCTTCTCCAGAGCGATAGCGGAGTAGACCTCAACCAGAGCACCAGACAGACGGCACTCCATCAGGTACTTGTAGTTGTTGAAGTCGATATCGAACTGCTCGAAGGAAGTGATCTCGCCGCCCTTGGTAGCGCCGAACTGGTAGTTAGCCATATTGACGAAGATACCAACCAGCTCCTTCTCCTTACCATCGGAGTCCTCACGCTTCAGGTTATCCATCTGCTCAACAGTGTAGATACCAGCAACGTTCAGGACCTTAGCGATGTCGGCAGCAGAGTCGTAGATGCGGCGGCCGTTCATGTCACGAGCCAGCAGCATGGTGTTCAGGGTGTGGGGAGCGCAGTAGAAGTCCAGAGCGCCCTTGCCCTTGTACTTCTCACGAGCGTACAGGGAAGAGGTCACGACAGCCTCGGAGAAGATGAAGCTCTCACCGAAGTTAGCATTGGTGTTAGTACCCTGCAGCTCAGCAGCCATAGCCTCGACGTCCACGTCAGCCTTAATGGTGTACAGGTCCTCATCGGTCCAGATGGGACGGATGTGCTCGGGGGAGATCTTGTCGGGATCGGTGTCCTCACGGCCGTCGCCAACCAGGGCAGCCAGAGCAACGACCTCTTCCAGACCGTGCTTCATGACGTTCTTCTGATAAGCAACGATGTCGAAATCGGTGATATCAGTGATGTCATCACGGTGCAGGTTGTCACGGTAGTAGATAGTCTGGGGATCGGTAGTACGCATCAGCAGCTTCAGGTTGCCGGACAGAGCCTTCTCCTCGGAGCGGTTCTTATAACCCTTACCGCGCAGCTCAGCAGCGCGAGCGTCAATCTGACGGGTACGAACGCGGGAGTAGGGAGCCTTGTGGGCCTTCTTCATAACCTGAGCAACCCAGCCCATGTCGCGCTCCAGCAGCTCGGGAGCACCGGGGTGAACATCCTTGAACTCGGGGAACAGGGAGCCCATAGCATCATTACCCTCGGCATCAACGATACCGTGAGCCAGAGTATCCTTGTGATCCTCGGCATACATCTTCAGGGCGTGCTGCAGGGTGCCAACACCGGGCTTCTTAGCCAGCTCCAGAATAGCCTCCTGGTCGGCGTGGGTCAGAACATTCACCTGCTGAGTTGCTTCGCGGTCGAAAACATTAGTGTACATAGCGTCATTTCCTCCTTCAGAGTGTTTTACTTCTTCATTTTCTTCGTCATCGGCGTCATTTGCGCCGGCGTCTTCTAGAGCCTGGCCAATCAGAGCATAGACAACAGTCTTCTGCTCCTCGGTGAAGGTATCGAAGACGTCCTTCACGGTCTTTTCCTTCTGAGGCTCTTCCTTCTTGACCTCTTCCTTGGTTTCTGCCATATCAGATTTTTCCTCCTTTTTGTTACCTTCGCCGTTATCGGCCTTCTTGTTATCGCTAGCATGAGCCAGGATTTCTTCCTCCTGGACGTTCGCATCTTCAGCATGGACGAGTTCTATATCTTCGCCAGTGTAGATGATCGCGCCATCGTCGGAATCGTCGCTATGACACATGATAGTATCGATATATGCACCGGGATTAGCACCGGCAAGAACCAGACTAACCTCTCGGATAGCACCATGGAGAACATTGCCACCCTGCTGCTTCAGCTGGTTGGCGTAAATAGACAGCTGAACAATGTCACCATTGCGAACCAGCTCGCGGGCCATATGTCCAGAGTCATTATTATTGAACTTGCAATAAGCATAAACGCCTTCGTCTCGATTCTCGAGCAGTGCATGACCGAGGACGTTCTCGGGCTCATTATGCTGGTGATTCCAAACCAGGGGGACGCTAGAGCCGTCATTATCGATGAATGCATTCTTCATGATGGTTCGACCATCGGAGCACTTCATGTTGGCTTTAGTGGCCCATCCGCTGAAATCGTAGTCGTTACGACTAATTTCCATTTTGACCTTTCCTCCTTACTTTATGGATTTAGGTATTACCCATTAAAACGTTAACAGGCATGTTGAAAAGATCCTCCATAGAATTGGAGGAAGCGGGTGCGGAGTTAGAAATTGGGAGCCGTGGGTTTTCGCTACCTTCGCCATTATCGGGCTGCGCAATGTTACTGTTAACGAGCTGGTCAGCCTTAGGATCGCTAGAGGGCTTAAAGCCCATGATCTGGCGGACTTCGTTAGACGTAAGTATCTCGTTGCGCGTGAATTTGTCTGCGATTTCGGCCATGCTACTAACAGGTACAAGCTTGAACGGATCTCTAAATGCCATAATAGTCTGGCCCTGAGTACGAGCAGTCTTGCTCAAGAATACCCGTTTCATAGCATCGGTAATAGCTGCAACGATCGGTTCGACAGTGCGGTTATTGTAGTTAAGCATGGTCTTCTCGTCAGCGGTACCATCGAGAACGGACGGGGTCATACCGAGCTGGCTGTAAAGCATGTTGGTAAGATACTCAATCTGCTTCATGAGGTTATTCTCGACAGGACGGTTAAGCTGAGTAACCTTTTCAGTACCATCGATATAGGCAATACCGTAGGGACCCTTCAGCTGATTGATGATATCATCTCTACGCTTATCTGCCTGCTGCTGACGAAGTTCACCCTTAACCGTGTACGGAAGCTGAATGATCAGGTCCAACTTACCGGAACCGCTCTGCTCGTCGATGGCATCCAGGAGATTCAATTTTCTCACGAGGCGTTTCAGAGTAGAGTTCGGTTCATTCATAACCGCATACATGGGGTTGGGGATAATCGCAACAGATTTCTTAGGCATAATGATCATCTCTTTTCGACCGGTACGATCGTTATAGAGTTCGATCTTTACGCTGCGAGGGAACCATTCGACAATTCGTCCGGTTCGCATGGAGATAATATCGAAGGAACTGGAGAGGGTGGGGTCACCGTTCGTTTCAACAGGTACGACCGCTACTTCACCTTCGTCAAACATGGACATGACGATATCCTGCTTGAAGGTTCGGTGTGTTTGATCAATGTTCGCCTCAAGGGTGAGGCAGTTATTCAAACCAGAGCTGACATCGCCCACGTAGCGACCATTTTCATCCAGTCTACAGTGTTTGATGTCGATCGCGGCCACGTCCATGGCGATTCTGTTATAGACAGATGTCACGATGGAACGTTCATTACCTCGGGAGAATCGCACTCTATCGGGTCGATAGGTATAGCTCATTCCAGGCTCCCGATAGAACATAGTGGGGTCGCGATTCCTGAAAGCATTCCAGGCTGTCTTCAGCCTGGAGGTTAAACTAGGTTTTTCCATTTTGAAGTTCCTCCCTTAACGGTTAGCTGCGCCGTTCTTTCAGGTATTCAGTCAGGGACTGTTCCACCCTACGGCGGGTGTCTGCGTCGAGAGAATCAACGCGTTTGCTCATCATGGAAATATATGCTTCGTTCTTTGCCATTTTGGCTCTAGCTTTGGCTGCTTTAACAGCGACGTTATCGGACTTAATGGAGTATTTCATAGCTTTAGCACCATAACCGGAAGTCTTAGAAATACGGTTTGCCTTAGCTTCCTCTCTAGCTGCTTTATACTCCAATTCTGTAGCTTTCTGCTCAGCTCTTAGCTTATCTGTATCGGTACCTTTAAGAGCTTTCTTACGAGTAGTGGCAGCCTTTTTAGAATATTTGGCAGCCTTTTTAGCAGCTTTATTCGATGCATCAAGGTCGAATTCGGAGTGGACTTTCTCGGATTTCTTGGTATATACAGCAGCCTTTTTATCATAATTCAAAGCTTTGCGACCGAGCTTTGCATTCTGCTGCGCCATACGTCGAGCCCTTCTAACACCCCATTTCATGCCAATAACTCCATAGTGATAGAGTTCACCATCATTCGTAATGAGATAGACATTATCGTTCAAAGTGGTTCATCTCCCTTCACTATTTACGCATCTCATGGATTAGCATATTAATTAACATTATTTCCTCTTCAGATAGACCCTCAAGAGCATTCGAGATCTGGGTATGATACTCGCTATCGCCGACTGCATTTCTAACTGTATCAGACTCCACTATCAGCTTAGCAGCCTCGACAACATTGTCGTCTCTTACCTTATCAGTAACGTTTTTAGCAGTAGCAAGCATTTCGGCCACCTTCGCAACGTCGTCCTTGTCAACTTTAGAAGCTACCTTTGTGACGGTTCCTGCTAAAACATCACTAATCACATCGTCTATACTATCGCCATTGGATACTCTACTCGTTGCGGTATTAGCTTCACTGACAACAGAATCAACATACGCTGCCCCGAGCTCAGCAGTCGCGAGAAGATTTTCAACATCCTCGTCGTAAGATCCCTGACTATACTTGAATTTCTTAGTCAAACCGTTCGTCAGGAATGTCAGGCCTAACATACCAATCTCTAAAGTAGTATTGGCATAGTCTTTCAAGCCGGCCACTACGGAATCCTTGGTGATCTCGTTGATTTTTACTTCTCGACCAACAACGATATCACCTATCGCATCTAGTACTGGATGCTTCTTATCGACAAGGTATTTATCGACATCATAGCTAACATTCCCATCCTTGTCCTTCTTGACATACTCAGAGTCTTTTCTAGCGACAATGTCTTTCCACTCTTTACTATCTTTTATTTGAGCAAGCTTCTCAGTATAGTTTTTACGATTAACATCGTATATGTTCGTTCGATTATCATACCACTTACCTAAGGCAGTTTTGGCCTTATCGACAGCGTTATTGATACGCTCGGTAGACTGGTTAGCTTTAGTAATTACTCTGTCGGCTACCTTATCCGCAGCCTTCTTCAGATCACTTTTCGCCTGTTCCTTGTCGTAGTAATACCGCCACTTACCATTAGGGAGTTTCTCACGCTTAACATACTTCCAATGCATGAGTTCGTCGTCGAGATCGATATACGCAAGATTAATGTCAGAATGCTGAAGCTCGCTCAGCGGGGTATCCCAAAATAATCTATTAGAATCCATTTTGAAGTTTTCACCTCACTTTTTCCGATTCTGCTGATAGTTATATCCGTATCTAGCACTCTCGAGTTCGAAAACTTTACGATAGGTAGACTTGGGATGGAAAATCAGGGCGATGGGGGCGCCCATAACAGTGGAAATACCAACAGACGCTATAGTTTTTGCACCAGCTCTAGCATAATCGGACAGATTATTGGTGCGCTCGTTAATGGTTCTGAATTTATCAGGAGAGTGCTTTCCCTCAGGAAGTTTCTTATCTTTGTATTTAATAGCGGAAACCGCTTCCTTGCCGTACTTATCGATAAGGCTTTTACAATGCGCCTCCGCTTTATCCTTATGGCGCACATAAGCATTAGCAAATTCTGCGGTAGTCTTAGCTGACGCTTCCCAACGCTTACGAATTTCCTTAGTCAAGAATTTCTGGCCATCGGGATCTTTTTCGTATCGCTTATCAAGCGCATTCTCAAGTTTTATAGTGCGCTTCATAGACCGAGCTGTGGCATGGCCAATAATGGTAGCGTTTCTGCCGAGTTTAAAAGCGGTTTCATTGTCCTCTTTATACTCTTTCTTGGCGCGTTTCTTTCCAGCAGAGGTTAAAGTACCGTCTGCATTCTGATAGCGACGAATACCCCACTTCATGCCCTTAACGCCATAATGGTATAGTTCACCGTCAGGGGTAAGAATGTAGTCCATAACGAAGGTATCACCTCACTTACTCAAAAGCTTCTTTATTCAATTTCCAAGCTATGTAAGCATCCATCATCGACGCAACGGGGTCAATCTTGGCTTCATAGCGCTTCTTCAACAGTTTACGGTTGCCGTTAGTATCCTCAATAGTGATGGCGTTACCCATGGCAAAGGACATAAGTTCTTCATCAAAGATCAGAGCTTTCTGTTCGGCAAGCTTCTTTAACTCACCTAACGGGACGGTCTCTGTCTTAGAACCCTGAATAACCTTTTCAATTCCAAAGGAACCGTTTTCTTGAGCCCAACGTTCGACAAATTCTCTAGCGTTGTACGGGTCGTAGCCAAACGATCTGACATCATACTCCATTTCTAGAATATGATGATCGAGTTCGTCATAAACTTCCATCATGTCGAGAACCGTACCCGGCATGACGATTAGACTACCCTCTGCTATAAATTCGTCATATTTCTTTCGCATAGCTGCGGGGAGTTTGGTCATCGTATACTCGGTGATGTAGTTACGAGTCTTAATACCGAATTCGCCATGGCCAAGCGGAAACATAAAAACGAACGAGCAGAAGTCATCGCCCTGAGACAAGTCGGCACCCATAGAACACGGGAGTCTCCAGTATTCTTTTCTACGCTCACGACGACGGGTTTCATCATACGTAAAGAAGTACGTATAACCTTCCATAGGAATACCGAAACGTTTTGCGAGAATATCATTGCGCTCGGAAGGAACCATTTCGGCCTTCTCGACAGCAAGCTCGTAAGTCTCGTAAGTTACAGTATCGCCAATGTTGGGCTGAGCCTTGATCCAAGTAGAAGGATCACCGACTTCATCGATGGAGTCGAGCTTATACCACCAGATGGACGTATGTTTATCGTCATAGTCGCCCTTCAGGATGTTCATTAACTCCATTTTGATTGTATCGCCGACACCGTTACGGATAGTACCCTCGGAGCTAATAGCAACAATCAACCAGTCGTTGTTCTCAGCGGTACCCTGCTCTTTTGCCGCGCCCTGGGCCAAAGTTTCGATAGGATTCTCACGAATATCGCAAGAAAGCCACTCGTCAACGGTGGCGCACTTGATACGGAGACCTTGAAGAGCTTCGATACTCATCGGGCGAACTTCGAGATTGGAGTTTGTGAGGAAGTTCTGAATACCCTTCTTGGTAGCAGCTAGTTTAACTCTATTAGCTTTACTACCGGAGGTATTGTTGATGGAACCTTCGGTGAGGAAACGATATAGGGGACCTCTAGAACGGGCGATTGCGGTACGAATGGGGCTCATAACCTCATCCGCTTGCTTCATTGTGGGAGCGGTAGTTACCTGGTAGGTAGTCGTGGTATCAACATTGAGGAAGTAGTTCTGGATGACAGAAGCATACATCGACTTTGCGGCACCACGAGCGACGATCAAATACTGTTTATTAATTAGTCGCTTCTTGATGCGCTTTACAACTTTTCTACCAGGACGACCATCTTTACCAGGGACGTAGACGGGTCTTTCGACAAAGTAGTACCAGCCGAAGATCTGTTCTGCCCAAAGCTTGAATGTGTCCAGGAGTCGAAGATCCTCGCCATTTGTCAGAGTGAGTTCGTGCTCGCAATACTCAATGAAACCATTGATGGCCTGATCGTCATACCAAACACCGGGATCAGCGATCAGAGCATCGATACGGTTCATCTCCATAGAGATCTCTCGACAGACGGGGATCTCACCACGAAGAACTTTTTCTCGGAATTGACCGTAATAGATGGGCGTCGCGGTGTTAGACAAGGCCATTAGGAACCACCCTGCTCCCTACGCTTCTCCCGTTCTTTCAGCCACTCCTCATACTTATCCTGAGCTTCGTGAGTGGACTGCTGATTTTTTATCCAAGTCTGCT
>JAEIGA010007470.1_pt1 | contig 16603 bp, 27 predicted proteins | sample 9270691 | NCBI WGS metagenome assembly JAEIGA01 (sample SAMN17057246, study PRJNA624740) | gut metagenome | biome: biome; isolation source: fecal sample | host: Bos grunniens | place: China: Xizang | collected 2019
CTAGGACACTAACAACCTGTAAACAAGCAACTTAACAACCTGTAAACTAAAGCCTTAAGACATTGTAAACTAATAACCTAGCACACTGTCAACCTAGCAGGGTAGGAATGTAAAGGGTAATAAAAAAGAGCCGAGGGCTCTATCTGTTAGTTCTATGGATGATGGAAGTTACATCAGCTTTAATTTGTACTGTCTCAAAGTATAAACATCCTTGCTCGTAATGTTTAATAAGATTTTGGAAGAACACACTTCTAGATTTTAACATTATAGTATTCTCAGTATGATCCTTATAATTAAATGTAACTGTAATTGGATGATTATTATTAACATGTTTAGATATAAACATATCATTAGAGTTAGAATCTATCCACACTCCATATGTATGATTATTAATAATTATATTGAAGAAAAACTTACTCTTAGGATTTTTCTTTTTAATAAAATTATGATTATCCTTAACAAACTTATTATCAATTGCATATTCTCCATATTTAGTACCATCTATTAAATTACCGAACTTAGAATCTTTTTTCACTTTTCTATATGCTTCATTTCTGATATAATTAATAAGAATTAAGCCAGATTTGAATGTTTTAATATCAGAATTATAAGGAAGGCTTATATTAAAGTAGTCAAAGTATGGGTTAATTAAACTTATACTATTACCTAGAGCAAATACTTGTATATCTCTTAATCTACCTACTGTCTCTATGAAATCAAGTAATCTTTCAGGTTCTTCAGGTAAATAGTGATAAGTAGCGTTATCTATTAAGAACTCATCAAACATAATAATATCTACATTAGGAAAAGGAACTGATTTATATATAGAAGCTTTAGAAAGTGGAATTGCATATCCACACACTTTATCATTCATATAGAACTTATCGCCTCTTACATAAAACTTATCATCTTTAAATGTTTCATCTGTACTTATATCTTTAAAGAACTCATTATCCTTTAAACTTTTCTTAAGTTCTGTATCGTATCTTCTTAGATATATAAATTGTCTACCTTTTTTCTTAAACCTATTTAGTAAGTATTTTTTAAGACCGTATGATTTACCTACTCCACGCTCACCTATAATAAAGTTAAGCATAGCATGATAAGATAAGACATGATCGTAAGAATACCAGATAGATTTATCTACTATATATGACATATTACCTCCTATAATAAAAAGCAAGTATTTACTAAAGATATATCGGGATAATCATTCCATAAGCATATACACTACCTCTTCGGTATGATTTATGTGTATTGGCTCAATATATTTTAATTTAGTAGTACCTGCTAAGTTAGGGTGTCTAATTATATAGACTTATGGAAGAGATATACTCTCTACCTATATTAATTATATAATAAAATCCTTTATTTGTCAATGTTTACATAATTTTATAAAAAAATTAAAAAAGTTTTTCAAAAAATTATTGACATTATTATTTATATGTGATAATATTGTTACTGTAAGGAGGATAAGAAATGAAAAAAGTAAGATTAAAGAAATGGGTAAAGGATGTACTTATGCTAGTATTTGCTTTACTTCTACTATGTGTTGTATGTGTATTCTTAAAGAATATATGGTGGACTATAGTATTTAAAGTTGTTTCATTTATATTTCTTATGTTTGTAGGAGATATACTTATGAAATATACTGATTTAGGAGATGAATAGAAATGGATCTAAAAGAAAAATTAATTACTAAGATAGAATTAGACAAAGAAGTAAACAAAAGATGTTTACAGGAGGAAACTATACCTCAGATAAGAAGTTTATTAGAATTATGTATACAATATGATGATGAATTATTACATATAATATATACAGATAATGAGGATGAATAATATGTTAGGTATAGGTATTCCATATTATAAAAATAGTAATGAATGTGAAATAGCTTTTAAAAAGTTAATGAAGATGTTAGAAATACAGTTAAAGGATAACGCTATTTTATATATTTATGAGGACGGGCAAGTTAGTGAATGGCTATATAGTTATCAGAATCATACAGATATAGAAAGTAATCCAATTAATCAGGGAGTAGCTAAAGTAAGAAATATTATAAAAGATTATCTAATAGATAAACTAAAATGTGATTATATTTTATTTCTAGATTCAGATGATATGGTAGACTGTGATTTTATCAGTCAAACATTAGAAGCAATTAAAAATAACGAATATGATATGGTTATATCTCCATTTTATATGAATAAAGAAGAAATGTTATATAATCTTAGGAGTAATGTAGCTGGAATAACTTTAAGAAGCAATTTTATAAAAGATATAAGATTTAAAGAAGATTATAATATATCTGAAGATACAATATTCATTAATGAAGTATATGAGAAGAATCCTAAAATATTTGAGATAACTTCAAGATACTTATATAATTATGGAATTAATCCTAACAGTTTAATGAAAAGATTTGAAAGAAGTGAAATAAAACTTAAAAGGTGATTAATAATGAATGTAGAATATTTAATTAAATTATGGGAATTAAGTAATTTAGATACAATTTTAATAAAAGAATTACCAGTTGCTAGAGGAACAGATAAAGTAATAATAGAACCTACAATGATATTAACCAAAAATGAAAAGTTATGTTTGGGTGGAGAATTAAGTAGTTATGATTATTTAAGAGCTTTATTTAAAAAGGCAATATTTGAATTTATTGATAGTACTGATATGCTTGAGGTGAAAGTGATTTATAGAAAAGGAGAATAAAAATGAAAGATGAAATAAAAGAAATATTAAGAATATTAAAATCAAAAAGTGAAAAATATGAATATTGCTTAAATGCAAATATATCATTTAGTGATGAAAGTTATGAAGCATATTTATTATTAGATTACATAACTACTTTACAACAAGAAAATGAAAGAAAAGATAGACTTATAACACAATATGGCGAAGGTATGTGTGCTTATGCTAATAGAATAGATAAAGCAATTGAATATATAAAAGAACAATGCAGTTATGAAGAAGAAACTGATATGTGTTGTGATGATTTATTTTGTGGTGATGTAGATGATTTATTAGATATATTACAAAATGGAAGTGAAGAAAATGAAAGAAGAAATAAGACAAATATTATTTGAATTACAATTTTTAGCTGAAGATAATACACAAGAAAAAGTTGTAAAAGTAAATAATTATATAAATAATTTATTATTAGATATAGAACAGGGTATGGAAATAAACAGAGAACATCAGGAAATAAATGCTGAGTTAAGAGCTGAAAACAAAAGATTAAAATTATATTTAGATAAATTATTTATGGTTATAAAAGAAATGAGTGAGATGATAAAATGAATAAATTATGGCTAGTGTTAAAAGATACTGATACTAAAAGAACATGGACTAAGTATTTTAGTGAAGAAAAAGAAATGAATAAGTTTTTAATTAAAATAAAATATGTTAAAAACATACTACTAATAGAAGATAGTAGAGATATAATATTTATATAGGAAGGAGGTATAAATATGTATGTAATAAAAGTTGGGGAGTTTTATTTGGAGAACTATTACATTAATAAGGGTGCAATTAATACAGACTTTATTGAAGAAGTAGCTTTTACTAATTGTGAAGTAGATGCAATTGAATTTGAACTTGAAGAACAAGCTAATGAGATAAGGAAAAAATTATATGTACTTTTAGGAATTAATGGATATATAGAGCCTATAGAAAGAAGCATAGAGTGTCCTTTAGTGGAGGATTAGATGCTAGAGTTTAAGTTAAACTATTTCTATAATTTATATAAAGACACATCCATCATATGTACTAGCGATTTTAAAAAGATGTTTAAAGAAAAACATGGCGATTTTAAGTATATAAATGAGTTAGTAGTAATGATCCAAAAGTATCAGTTTAAGACTTATGGAGATTTACTACCTAACGGTATTTATATAGTAAGAGCTCAAGATAGAAAAATCCAATATAGAAATGAATGTGCTAGAATGAATTATAGATTTGGTAATAAAATTGAAAGATTCAAAAGAAAAAGTAAGGAGGAGATATAATGTTGAATCAAGTAATTTTAGTAGGAAGAATAGTAAGGGATGTAGAAGTTAGGGAAAGCGAAAACGGAAAGAAAAGAGCTTATGTAACAGTAGCAGTACCTAGAAGCTACAAAAATGAAGAAGGGAAATATGATGCTGATTTTATAGAATGTACTCTATGGAATGAAGTAGCAGAAAACACTTCAAAATATTGTAAGAAGGGAGATATGATCTGTATTAAAGGTAGACTTCAAACTGATAGTTATGAAAAAGAAGGAACTATGATTTATAAATTAACTTTAGTAGCTGAAAAAGTATCTTTCTTACAAACTAAAAAGGAGGAAGAAGTAAATGAATAAAGAAGATATATTATTATTGGTTGATTATTTTACTGATGATAGATTAACAGAGCCTTTATCAAAAGAAGTTGAAAAGTTAGTTGAAAAGCTTTTATTAATTAAAAAGCAAATAGAAGCTCAAGATATCATCCAGTCAGTTCAAAAAGAACTTGCTGAAATGGATAAAATAGAAAAATAATATACACTACCATGTAGGTAGTGTAGGGTATATACTGTCCTCCTTTTCTGTTTTATGCAAGAATCATCACCTTAATATTTTTGTATTTTTCATTGATAGTATATATCCTACAGTGCCTATAGGGTGCTAGAAAGATAAGAGGTGTCTATATGACAAAAGAAATTGAAAATAACGAAAGGGCTTTAATTACACAAGATGAATCTATATTCAAAAGTGAAAACAAAGAGATGTTTTGTACTATGAATCTAGAAGAAAAAGAAAACACTATAAAACTTTATAATTCATTACAAGAATGTGATGTAAAGATTAATGACATTAAGGGTTCTGAAATTGAAATTATAGATGTGTTTGTAGAAAAGAAAGAAGTACCAGAAAGAGAAGAAAAGACTGGTAATGTAGTAACTGATTCAGAAGGTAACATAGTTACTAAGACAAAGTTCAGAACTATCTTATTTGGTTCTGATGGTAAAACTTATGTATCAGCTGCTTATGGTGTATATAATAGCTTAAGACAAATATTACCTATATTTGGTAATCCAAGTAAGAAAAATCCTATAACAGTAAAAGTAGGAACAAAGAAATTAAGAAGTGGAAAAGAAAGTTTAATATTAACAGTAGTTAAGTAAATGAATGGAGGAAAAGATGGCTAATATAGTATGTTATGAACTTGAAGATTCTCCTTTTTTCTTAAGAATGAATGACTTTATGTTTTATTTTTCATCAAAGTTTTATAAAGATAAGTTCGAGAAAGAATATAAAGAATATATAAGAAGTGAAACATTAAAGTTAAATGTAAGATATAAAATGATAGTAGATGCTGATGAAATGCTTTTACTTTCATTTTATAAGATGATAGAAAAAAGAGGATTTAAAGTTAAGTATAAGGGTGTTGATTTAGAAAAAGATTATTATATAGACTGTCTACTTAATTCTACATATTCATCAAAGGTAAAGGAGTGATATTATGGCTGTAAGATATGATACTAAGTTTATGAATGAAATAATGCAAATTGTAAACAAATATAATAGAAAAATTACAAGATTATCTAAAAAAGGTGTAACATCACTTCCGTATAAGTTTACTAGAGAATCCCTAAAGAGTTTAAAACAAACAGCTGCTAGTAGAACTGAAGTAAGAAGGAGACTAAAAGATTTACAGTCTTTCACACAAAAAGGTGGTGAAAAGCTAGTTAATGTTGGTAAAGCTTCAATTCCTAAATATCAATTATCTAATATAAAAAGATATCAAAGGCTACTTAAAACTCAGACTACAAGAAAACTAAAAGAATTAACTACAAGACATCCAGTAACTAATGGAGTAGAAGATCCTTATACTTTTAGTCAATATGGATCACAGGAATATTTGTCTACTAAAGCTAAAAGAATAAACTTACTTAATAAAGATTTATCCGAGATGGATAGTAGAGAAATATCTAAATATTTAGAAAAACTAAAAGCGAATACGAAAGAACGTAATTTAGAAATATGGCAAGATAACTACTTATCAATATTAGAAGATACTGCTCTTTCTTATGGTTATGATGCTGATAAACTTGATTATATTATTTCTAGACTTAGTAAATTATCTGCTAATGATTTTGATGATTTATCCTTTATTAATAGAAACATTAAGGAAATTATTTACTACTATAAAGTATTAGAAGATATACAAACTGCTAATGAGCTAACTGAAGTTGGAGGAGATGTTGTAAGAAACTTAGATGCTATTTATGATAATTTAGATGATATTCTAGCTGAATATGAATAAGTTTACAGCTGATTTTGAAACATCTACTGAAAAATGGCTAAAGAAGGATGGAGAATCTAGAGTATGGGCTTATGCAATATGTGAGATAGGAAATCCAGATAACTTTATTTATGGTAATTCAATAGAAGATTTTTTTGAATGGTGCTTTAAAGATAAAAGAAACAATTATACCTTATGGTTTCATAATTTAAAGTTTGATGGAGAATATATATTTTATTATTTACTTAAAAATGGATATGAAGTAGTAGAAGATAAGAAACATGCTAAAGATAAAACTTTTACTTGTTTAATATCTGATACAGGACAATTTTATAGTATAGAAGTATATAAGAAGGCTGGTAAATATCCTAATAAAGTAACTATATATGATTCATTAAAAATCCTTAACTTTTCAGTAGAACAAATAGCAAAAGATTTTTCTCTTCCTATAAGGAAATTAGAGTTAGATTATGATACTTATAGAGAAGTAGGACATAAATTAACAGAACATGAAATAGATTATATTAGAAATGATGTAGAGATAATGGCTAGGGCTTTAGATATAATGTTTAAAGAAAACTTAACTAAAATGACTATTGGAGGAGATGCCTTACATAACTTTAAAAACATGCTATCTTCTTTTGAATTATATTTTCCTACTCTTCCGTTTGAAATTGATAAAAGTATAAGAGAAAGTTATAAAGGAGGATTTACTTATCTTAATCCTATTTATAAAGAAGCTGATATAAAAGAGGATATAATAGTAGTAGATTCAAATAGTATGCATCCTAGTCATATGATGAATGACTGGATGCCTATAGGTAATCCTATTTATTATCAGGGTGAATATAAAGAAGATACACTATATCCATTATTTATTCAAAGACTTTCATGTTCGTTTAAATTGAAAAAAGGAAAAATACCATCTATACAATTAAAACATACTATGGGATATGTCCCTACAGATTATATAGAAACTACTAACGGAGACATAGTTACATTAACATTAACCTCAGTAGATTATGAATTATTCTTTATGCAATATGATGTTGAAGATATAGTTTACCACGATGGTTTTAAGTTTAAGAGGTTAAAAGGAATATTTACTAATTATATAGAATATTGGACTAATCAAAAAATAGAAGCTAAGAAAAACAAGAACACAGCTTTATATCGCATAGCTAAATTAATGCTTAATTCATTATATGGGAAGTTTGGACTTAATCCTAGAGTAAGGAGCAAATATCCTTATATAAATGAAAAAGAGGATAAAGTGTCATATAAACTTTATCCAGAGGAAATTAGAGATAGTGTTTATTGTCCTGTAGCTTCTTTTATTACAGCCTATTCTAGATATGACATTATTACTACCAGTCAAGCTATAAGAGATTATTCATTAAAGACATATGGTAGAGACTTTTACATTTATTCTGATACAGATTCAGTACATCTTATCAGTTTAACTGATGAAGAACTTTCTAATATAATTAAAATGGATGATTATAAATTAGGTTATTATAAGAAAGAATCTGAAGCTATAAGAGGTATATACATAAGACAAAAATGTTATCTAGAAGTAGATAAGGAAGGTAATATTCATACTACAGTAGCAGGACTTCCTAAGAAATTAGGTAAATATGTAACACTAGAAAACTTTAAAAGAGGTTTCTCAATTAAAGCAAATGAAAAAGATAAGGAACATAAACTTGCTTTTAAACATGTAAAAGGAGGAGTATTATTAGTAGATACTGATTTTACTATAAAATAATGAAGAAAGTTATATTGAAGAGTAATCAAGATTATTTTGATTTATTAAATAAGTATAAAGAGCAGATTATAATATATGAAGTTAGTTTTACAAAAACTAGGAAAATTAGAGTTATTTATGATATAATATAGACATAAGATAGGAGGTAGATATGAGAAGTGAAATCATAGTAGCTATTCTTAGTCTAGTTGGTACTTTCGTTGGTACTATTGGTGGTATATTAGCCAGTCAAAAACTTACATCTTATCGTATATCAAAATTAGAAGAAAAGGTGGATAAGCATAATAATCTAATTGATAGAATGTATAAGATAGAAACAAGAGTAACTCTAATTGAAGATGAAATGAAAGAGAGGTAAAATATGGAAAAAGTAAAAAAGATAAGTAAATATCTAGTTAATACTTTAAACATGATAAACATGTTATTATTAGGACTTTCTAAAGTATGGAACTGGGAAGTTACTAATATTAGCGCTACTATTATAGTAGTAGCTGGTGTAATAAGTTTATACCTAGTAAGTGGTAAATTATTTAGTATGGAGGATGAAGAGGATGGCAACAAAAACTAAAGTTATGGAAGAAATAAAAGAAGAGGATATGAAGCCTGAAGTTTATACGGAGGAGGTGTAATTATGGCTTGTGGAAAAGGCAAAGGAGGTAAAAAGAAATAATGGGAAGCATAAAATGTAGAGTTGTTTTAGGTGGATATTGTGATATTACTCAAGCCTATAAAAAAGGAGTACATGATGGTATTGACTTAGTAAAAACTTATGGAGAAGCTGGTTATATTATAGCTCACTCTGATGGTGAAATAGTTGGAATTAGAAAAGATGTAAGAGGTTTTATTTCTGGAGGCTCTTATGGGAACTATGTTAAAATAAAACATAAAGATGGATATTACACATTATATGCTCATATCAAGTATGGAACTATAAAGCATAAAGTAGGAGATAAAGTAAAAGAAGGAGAAACTTTAGGATTTATGGGAAATACTGGAACATCATATGGAGCTCATTTACATTGGGAAGTAAGAAATACTACTGATACTAGAATAGATCCTACTCCATATTTGAATAAAGATTTACCAGAAGATACTCCTACTAAATATATTGTAGGAGACAATGTAGAAATAAATGGTGTATATGTATCAAGTACTTCTACTGAGAAATTAACTCCATTAATAAAACATGGTAAAATAACAAGAATAATTAATGCTAGAAATCCTTATTTACTTAATAATGGAGATATAGGATGGGTAAATGATAGTTGTATAATAGGTAGATGGAATCCAAACGATTTACTTACTCTAGTTAAAAATACTATAAGAGGAGATTATGGTAACGGAGAAGAAAGAAAACAAAGACTTGGTGGAAGATATGCTGAAGTTCAAAATCAAGTTAATTTGAATTATAAATATGGTACTACTTCTCCAGATACTATAAGAATATACTAATGTTAGCTAGACAAAGATTAATAGCAGATGATGGATATGAGGTAATGTTATTCCCACTTGAATATATGTATATATCTCAGGGAGAAGGAGAAGTTTATTCACATCTAAATACTTTAAACATAGACTTTTTAGGATATGATGCTAATGGTAGAGTATATAATTGTCCTTATTATGCTCCATGTAGTTGCAAGTGTGTAGCTACTTATGGAGGCTCTAATAATGGTAGAGTATTCCAAAGTATTAACAAAGTACACTTGGCTAATAATAGCCTCCAAAGAGTAACTTTTGTAGTAATGCATGATGATACTCCTATCGCTAGTGTGGGAGATACATTTACTCAGGGAGAATTAATAGGACATACAGGAACAGCTGGAAATGTTACTGGCGATCACGTTCACTTAAATACAGCTTACGGAACTTATCAGGGATTCGAACAAGTAACTGGAGGGCAATATCAATTAATTAATTCTAGTCATATATATGAGACTTGCTATGTAAATGATACAGTTTTAGTAGAGGATTATAATTATACATGGCTAACTTATAGTGGAGGTCATACTTACCTTATTAAAAAGGGTAAGTTTCCATGGGTATTATATGCTAGAAAAATAAGAGAAAACTTGACAAAATAGAAGTAAAATATTATAATGGAGGTGAATGATATGGATAGTAGTGAACTTAATACTTTTCTTGATTCTATTAAGGAAAAACTGGGAGAAGAAAACTCAGCTCTTATATCTGATGACTTAGGTAATCTTATTACCAAAAATACAGAGGTAGCAAATATGATGTCAAATAAAGATAAAGAGATAGAAAGACTTAATGGATTAAACGAGAAGTTAGTTAGTGCTAATGGAAGCCTATTACAGCAAGTAAGTGCTGGAATAGAAAAAAATCCACATGGTACTAAAGAAGATGAATCTACTAAAAAATCATTTAATTTTAGAGATGCTTTTGATGAAAAAGGCAGATTTAAACAAAAAATGTAAGGAAGGAGAAAAGAAAAATGAATGAAGGTTTAGTTACTTCACTAAATGCTCTTCGTGAGATGAGTGTTTCAGGATCTAGTATATATCATCAATATATTCCTATCATTGATGAAAATACAAGTATAGCTACAATTGCAGAGCCTATTTTGAATGTTCCAGCAGTTGCTAATGACTTTATGTCTATGTTAGTTAATAGAATTGTTTATACTCAATTTGAAACTAAGCTATATAATAATCCTTTAAGAGTTTTAGAAGGCGACAGAATCCCTCTAGGCTATGCAGGACAAGAAATATATACTAATCCAGCTAAAGGCAGAAAATATAATGTTAATGATTTTGCTGGTTTACTTCAAAAATATGAAGCAGATACTAAAGTTCAATATATGACTTTAAACTCTGATTTACAATATCCAGTAACAGTTACTAGACATGATTTAAAGAAAGCCTTTACAAGTTGGGCTGATTTAGATAGATTTATAGACCAATTATCTAATAGCCTATATAATGGTGCTTATATTGGAGAATTTAGATACACTAAAAATCTAGTAGGAAGTGCTTATTCTTATGGAGGTGTAAGAGTTCAGACTGTTTCTGCTGTTGCTGATGAATCTACAGCTAAGGCTTTTGTTAAGAAATGTCGTAATTTATTCTTAGACTTCCAAGTACCTAGTACAAGTTTTAATGCTTGGGCTCAAGTAGGAGGTTATGGAGATCCTATTACTACATGGAGTAATCCAGAAGATATTATCATTATCATGAGAAACTCAGTAAGAACTGAAATTGATGTTGATGTTTTAGCTAGTGCTTTCAATATTGATAAAGCTACATTAATGGGTAACATTATAACTGTAGATGATTTTGATATTTATGATGATGAAGGTATTAAGAGATTTGATGGCTCAGCTATTCAAGCTATTATTGCTGATAAAGCATGGTTCAAAATTAAAACTCAAGATATGTACTTAGATGAGTTCTATAATGCAAATAATAGAACATGGCAATATTACTTAAATGTAACTAAGATGTATCAATATAGCTTATTTGCTAATGCTGTAGTATTGGCTACTTCATTGCCTACAATTGCTATTACAGGTTTATCTTTTGATGAAAACATTGTAAATGTAACAGTTGGAACTAATGGAGAAGTAACTGTTAAAGCTACTCCATATAGTGGAACTACATCTATTACATTTAATTCAAGTGATAGTGATGTATTTACTGTAGCTCCTAAGAGTGGTGCTGCTAGAACTGCTGTTATAACTCCAGTTGGTGCTGGAACAGCTGTATTAACTGCTACTGCTGGTAATGTAACTACTAATGTTGTAGTAAAAGTTGCTAGTGCTTAGTAATTTATCCTATATGGGAGGGTATTATCCCTCCCTTTATTTTATATAGAAAGGATGTGAAAATATGGCAGCAATAACTCCTCATACCAATTTATACTTGTTAAAGAATCCTAATAATTTATCTAGTCAGAATCAATTAACCTTTACTACGGCAGCGGCTCAATATAATTACTTTAATAGCCTAGAGAAGTTAGCAGTTCATGATTTTACCTATCAAAGAAAAGATTATAGTATAAGATATCCAGCTTGTATAGATGATATTATTAATTATAATTATGTAATGTATCAAAACGAACAATATACAGATAAATGGTATTATGCTTATATTAAACAGATGAGGTGGGTAAACGATCATGTTACTGATATAATAATTGAAACAGATCCATTTCAATCTTTTATGTTTGATTTAGTTTATAAGGCTTGTTTTGTAGAAAGAGAACATGTTAATGATGATACTATAGGAGCTCATACTATACCAGAAGGATTAGAGACTGGCGAATATATAGCAGGAGATAGAACAGATACATATTTTGGAGATGCTCATCCTATTATAATGGTAACTGAATATTGTCAATTAAGTTCTACCTCTGATACAAGAGGTTATGATATGAGTGATAGAAGCAGAGTAAAACAAGCTGGAGGAACTTTAGGAGGAGTATATCAGGGTTGTATGTTCTTATTATGTGGGGACGATCAAGCAGTAGAGAATATCTTATATTCTTATGCTGATGCTGGAAAATTAGATGCTATAGTTGGTTTATTCATGGCTCCAGACGCTCTTACAGGATTTCCTACAAGTGCTCCTTATCCATGGTATTATACTCAAAATTATGGTGGTTATGCATACGGTCCATTTTTATATTTACCTTCTTATACTGGTGTTACTAATAATATGGGTACATTTCATATTGGGAAGCCTTATAATGGGATAGATGGTGTTACTCCTAAAAATAATAAGTTATATACTTATCCTTATATTTATTTACTTGGAACTAATAATGTAGGAATTGATAATATTTATCGCTATGAATACTTCCATGATACTGAAGATGAGGGTGTATGGTTAAATTATTGTAGATTCCAAACTCATGGTGTTATAACTCCTAGTTGCTCTATTAAAACAGTACCACTTTATTATAAAGGTGTTAATTATAATTATGCTGAAGGAATGCCTTTAGGAAAATATCCAATATGCAGTTATTCAGGAGATATTTATACAAACTGGCTTACTCAAAATGGAGTTAATATCGGTATATCTCTAGCAAGTAGTGGTTTACAAGTTGTAGCAGGTGGTGTCTTATCTGCTTCGGGAGCTGGTGCTCTAGCAGGAGCAGGACAAATAGCCTCAGGCTTAACTGGAATAGCTAGTACTCTAGGAAGTATATACGAACACAGTTTAATGCCTCCTCATATACAGGGAGATGTTAATACTGGAGATATAAACTTCATAAGAACTGGTAATAATTTTAGTTTTTATAAAATGAATATAAGAGCTGAAATGGTAACTGTAATAGATAATTTTTTCAGTATGTATGGATATAAAGTAAATAGTGTAAAAGTACCTAATATAACAGGTAGAACATATTGGAATTATGTTAAAACTATAGATGCTAATATAGAAGGTTTAATACCAGAGTTTTATTTAGATGAAATAAAAATGATGTTTAATAGTGGAGTTACTTTATGGCATGATCCTACTAAGTTTTTAGATTATACACAAAGTAATACTATTGTTACATAGGAAGGAGTTAATATGGTAAAAAAGAAAATTAAGGCTAATAATAGAGAGTTTATTGATACTGCATGGGTAAATGATGCTACCTATTGGGATTATCTAGAAAGACTTAAGAAAATAGCTGTATCAATGTTCGAATGGGTAAACTTACCTGCATCTATGGATGCCAGATATATAGAAAAATGTCTATATTATCATGGAAGTGCAGCTTTACTTTATGATGAGACTATGGGATATATAAATACCAATTGTGCTTCGGGAGGACAAATAAATATTTATGGATTACCTACTTCATTAAACTGTTATTCATATGGGTATCAAGAACAAAGAACATTATATACAGGACTTAAATATGATAAAGAAGGAAATCCTATAAACGATAAAGCAAAAGATTGTATAATGGTAATGAATAACTGGGAACGAACTCCTACATGTAGTACATTAGAGCTTTTTGCTTTAAGACTTTATGAGGCTGAAAGAACGTGTGATGTAAATATTAAAGCTCAAAAAACTCCAGTAATGTTAATTGTAAATGAAAAACAAAGACTTACAATGAAAAACTTATATCTTCAATATGATGGTAATGAGCCATTCATATTTGGAGATAATGATAACTTATCTGGAGATAATTTGAAAGCAATTAAAACAGAAGCTCCATTTTTAGCTGATAAAATAATGGATTATAAAAAAGAAATATGGAATGAAGCTCTTACATTCTTAGGTGTTAATACACTAACTACTGAAAAGAAAGAAAGATTAATTACAGATGAGGCTTCTAGTAATAACGAACTTATCAATATGAACTTACAGTCTTATTTAGTACCTAGACAAGAAGCATGTCGCCTATTCAATGAAAAATATGGATTAACTGGAACTGATAAAGAAATATCAGTAAGAGTTAGAAGCGATTTATATAACTTAATTAAACAAAATGAATCTATTATATCTGATTATAAAGATAATGAAGATGGAGTAATAGATAAAGAGGAGGTTATATATAATGGCTAAATATACAATTGAATTAAGGCATGTTTGTGATATGGTTACTAGAACTACTGTAGAATCATGGTTTAAAGATTATGAACTAACTGATTATTTAACACAAGAAGAAATTGATGTAATTACTTCTAGAGGTACATGGAGTAAAGATAAACTAGCAAGAAAAATAGTAGATAGATTCTATATGTCAGAGATAGGATATGAAACTATTGGATTATTTAAACACATGGTTAAAGTTGCTATGAATGAAATTATGGAATCTAAGCTACCTCTTATCTATTCAAGCTCTATTAATTATGATCCAATGGTTAATGTTGATTATACTACTACAGTTGAAAGACAAGTTGATGATACAGGAAAATCTAATGCTTCAGGCTTAACTATCAATTCTGATACTCCTCAGGGACAAATAAATAAAGCCGATATTCTAGAAGGTAATTATGCTAGTAGTACACAGGGTGGAGAAAGTGAAAATAATACTGAATCACAAAGTAAAGAGCAAAGTACTACTAGAGTTAAAGGTAATAGTGGTGTATCTGCTACAGCTCAAAAAATGATAGAACAATATAGACAAAATATAAGAGCTATAGATTATGAAATTATGAATGAATTAAAATCCTTATTTATGGGATTATATTAGAAAGGTGGAATAAAATATGATAAATACGATAAACGTACCTCCATTTAAAAAGTTATGTATGACAATTGGTAATTTACCTACTGCTTTTATGGAATCTATGACTTATTATGAAGCTCTATGCTGGTTATATAACTATTTTGAAAATACTTTAATTCCAGCTATAAATACAAATAGTGAAGCTATAACTGAATTACAAGAAGCATTTACAACATTAAAAACTTATGTTGATACTTATTTTGATAATTTAGATATACAAGATGAAATTGATAATAAGTTAGATGAAATGGCAGAAAACGGACAATTAGAAGAAATTATAACTGCTTACTTACAAGTTAGTGGAATACTTGCTTTTAATACTGTTGCTGATATGAAATTATCTGAAAACTTAATAAATGGTTCTTTTGTTAAAACTTACGGAAAAACTACACTATTAGATGGAGAAGGCAGATTCTATAAAGTTAGAAATGTATTAAATACTGATGTTATAGATGAAATTAATAAAATTGCTCTATATGATGAAAACTTGATAGCAGAACTTATACCTGAAGATTATTTAACTGATATAAGTAATATAAAATCGCAAATAGCTAGTATGCAAGAATTAACTCCTATAGCTTGTATAATAAGACCTACATCAGAAGGATGGACTATTATTAATGATACAGACCATGAGCCTTTAAATGTCACAGGTGTAGCAATTGTTAATAATAGATTAACTTTATATCATGATGTAGATGCTACTAAAGTTTTAACATTTGAAATTACTCCAGATGAAACATTTTCAAGATATGGAATCCATTGTGGAGCTAGTGTAGGACTAGATGATACTAGAATAGACATTTATCAAAACTTAACATGTACGGCATATATAAGATATCAAAACGGTGATTTTGTACTTAATAGTGATTATTCTCATTTATGCAGTAGTGTTGAGTGGGATGATACTAATAAATGCTTAGTTGTAACATTTGAAACAAATATAACTGAGCCTACATCATGGGAGACAGTTCATAGTTGGCAAACTTCTGTAGTAGCTAATCAATTACAAAGAAATATTGTAACTGCATATGCTGATACTAGAGTATTAAATATTTATCTATATGATAATGATGGTGTTAAAATTACTAATAAAAATGCTTTTGATAGATTAATATGTACTTACAGTATAAATAAGAAATTAGATCCAGCTGATCTTGTTACTCATCCAATAGCAGATAGCAATTTTTGGGTGTATGGACTATTTAAAACTGAATAAGAGCCCTCGGCTCTTTTTTATTACCCTTTACATTCCTACCCTGCTAGGTTGACAGTGTGCTAGGTTATTAGTTTACAATGTCTTAAGGCTTTAGTTTACAGGTTGTTAAGTTGCTTGTTTACAGGTTGTTAGTGTCCTAG
>JAEIGA010007471.1_pt1 | contig 16602 bp, 9 predicted proteins | sample 9270691 | NCBI WGS metagenome assembly JAEIGA01 (sample SAMN17057246, study PRJNA624740) | gut metagenome | biome: biome; isolation source: fecal sample | host: Bos grunniens | place: China: Xizang | collected 2019
CAATAAGTAATTGTTACTCTTCAATATATGTTAAAAGGAATGGTCAAAGGACCATTCCTTTTTATTTTTGTGAAAATTACAAAAAAATAAATGGGGGGGGGTGGAATATATTTATATTTTTTATATAAATTTGCATTTCCGGATATTCTCTCCGGAAATGACTTGTGTGTATTATAGAGTAGAATAACGAGTAATGTGCTCAATAACAACAGGATATGAAAAATAAAATTCTAGTTGTTTTCGCAGCCCTTTTCCTCGCGTCGACCTCTGTCGGTGCGCAGGACTTTGCTGTGAAGACTAATCTTTTGTACGACGCTACCGCAACGGTAAACGCCGGTATCGAGGTGGGTCTTGCTCCAAGATGGACATTCGACCTTTCCGGAAACATCAATGCATGGACGATCAAGGACATGAAGTGGAAGCATTGGCTGGCGCAGCCAGAGGTCCGCTATTGGTTCTGTGACCGTTTCCAGGGCCATTTCCTTGGAGTGCATGGAATCGGATCTGCTTACAACATCGGTTTCATCCCTAACGACTTCAAGTTCATGGGCAAGGACTTCTCGGTTATGACAGACCACCGTGTACAGGGTTATGCATGGGGAGCCGGCATCGCTTATGGTTATGCATGGGCTCTTGCAAAGCACTGGAACCTCGAATTCGAGGTCGGTGCAGGCTATGTGTATACTGCATACGACATGTTCGAGTGTGACGGATGTGGAAAGCAGGTTGCGGACAACGTACCGGTACATTATGTAGGCCCTACCAAGGCGGCCATCAGCCTTGTTTATGTATTCTAAAGCGATGACAGTGATGAAAAGGATAATGATTTTGATTGCAGCCCTCGTGGCTGTGTTGCCTGCCGCTAATGCGCAGAGGATTTCTGATATCGCTGTCTCAGATCTCAAGATCATCAAGAACGAAAGCCTTCTTGATGTGGACATGGACATCGACCTGAGCCAGCTTGACGTCAAGAGCAGACGTTCCGTACACCTGGTACCTGTGCTCAAGAACGGAAACGATTCGACAGTTCTTTCTCCGATCGGTATCTACAGCCGCGGAAGGTACATCAATTACCTCAGAAGAGGCGAGAGCGTGTTCGAGGATCTCGGAGAGAAGGTATATAAGGAAGGTGAAGAGCCTAACATGTTCAACTATTCGGCAAGCGTGCCATACGAGTCATGGATGGACGGAGCTGACGTTTATCTCAACAGAGTGACTGCAGGATGCTGCCAGGATCTTCTTGGCAAGGAGACTTCTCTTCTCGGAGGATTCAAGATCCCTGTGTTCGATCCTTATTTCCTCTATATCCAGCCTGAGGTCGAGGTTCTCAAGATGCGTGAGCTTTCCGGCACAGCATACATCGACTTCGTTGTATCACGTACTGACATCAACCCTGACTATCGTAACAACAGGGTCGAGCTCGGCAAGATTACAGCTACAATCGATTCTGTAAAGAACGACAAGGATATCAAGGTAAAGGGACTCTATCTCAAGGGATTCGCTTCGCCTGAGAGCCCGTATGACAACAACGAAAGACTTGCAAGAGGCCGTGTTGCAGCCCTCAAGGCATATGTCGAGGACCTCTACAGCTTCGCGGTCACTCCTATCGTGACTGACTATGAGCCAGAGAACTGGGAAGGCCTCAGAGAGTTCGTCGTAGCGGACAATACCCTTTCCAACAAGAGCAAGATCCTCGCTGTCATCGACTCAGACAGAGAGCCGGATCCAAAGGAGTATGTGCTCAAGAGCCAGTATCCTGATGAGTACAAGTATCTCCTTGATACATGCTATCCTGCACTCCGTAAGACAGACTATAGGATCGAGTACTCGATCGAGGTGTTCACAGACGTAAACGAGATCGTAGAGATCTTCAGAACTGCGCCTAACAAGCTCAGTCTCAATGAGCTCTATCTTGCTTCTACTGCATTCGAGCCAGGCAGCGAGGACTTCGTGAACGTATTCGAGACAGCCGTAAGGATGTACCCTACAGACCATGTTGCAAACCTCAACGCTGCAAATGTGGCGATGATGCAGGGCAGATATAAGGAGGCGAGAAATTACCTTCTCAAGGCCGGCGAGTCAGACGAGGTTACATACGCATGGGGACTTTACCACATCGGAACAGGCAGCTATGACAAGGCAGAGGAGATGCTGAAGGCAGCTAAGGAAGCCGGCATCACTCAGGCAGACCAGATGCTCGAGCAGTGCGCAGCTCTCAAGAAATATCACGGTGAAAACAAGTAAAAACAACAATAAAATTTCATTAACTTTTTAATTTAAATCAAAATGAAGACTAAACTTTTCTTCGCAGCTATGGCAGCAGTAGCTATCGTAGGCTGTAACAAGGAGCCTCAGGGAGTAAATCCTGTAGAGAATGGCCAGAGATCTATGATTCAGGTTGACATCAAGGCTGCTGGTACCCTTACAAGGGCTGAGGACCCTACTTATGAGAATGGTTCTACTGATGAAAATGCTGTAAATTCAATTGATTTCTACTTTTTCACAGCAGAGGGACAGCCTTATTCCGTAGTAAATACAGGTGATAATGTTATCAGCTGGACTAACGGTAATGAGGGTGAGAACGTTGAAAAGGTTTCAGATGTTATTCTCGTAATCAGGAACAGTGAAGTAGCTCCTCCTGCAAAGGTTGTTGCAATTCTTAACTCGGGTGCAACTTATGGTAATGTTGCTCTTGACAAGCTTGGTGAGCAGGTTATCAGCACTCTTCACACAAACAACACAAATTTCGTGATGTCAAGCTCGGTTTATCGTAATGCAAGCTTTGAGGAAGTGATGGTAGCTACTGATATTGATGTTGATAACATCTTTACCCTCGCTGAGGCTTATGAAGAACTTCTCCCAGGTATGGCTATTACAGCTGATAAATATCCGACTATTCAGGTAAACCCTATCGATATTTATGTTGAGCGTGTTGCTGCTAAGGTACAGGTAAAGGCTGCAAATGGTGTAGATTTTAATCTTATCCCTGTATATGATGAAGACGGAAAAACTCAGATGCTTGCTTCAGATAAGACTCCAGTATTTGCAAAGATTCTTGGATGGGAGGTTACAAACGCAACTGATGAGGCTTCTTTGATAAAGAACATTAATCCTTCATGGACTGACACAGAACTTGGATTTATTTGGAACAATCCTGCACACTATCGTTCATATTGGGCAGCAACAACAGCAGAGCCTGCACACACTCACACTTTCGCATCTATTGAAAAAAAGGCAACAGTAGCAGGTGCAGACTATTATTTTGAGAATACTCATCCTCAGGAGCACTCGCAGCTTCTTGTCGCTGCTCAGCTCGTTGATGCAAAAGGTGAGGAGATTTCACTTGCAAGATGGTACAATGTGCTCTATACAGTTGAAGACCTTCAGAAGGTGATGGTAAACTATGTTTTCAGAAAGCTTTATGTTGAGGCTGAGAATTCTACTGACGAAAATAAGATTTATCGTTCAATCGATGTAGATGACGTTGTTTTCCAGCAGAGACCACATACTGCAGTAGAGAGACGCTACGAAGTAACAGTCGAGCCTAAGGAAAATGTTACATATTACAGCGTTGAAGGTACAACAGCTACAGAGCTTGAAATTGATGAGGTTGAGGAAATCCTTTCAGCTATCGAGCCAGCTCAGATGTGGAATGAGGGACATTCTTACTATTTCACAAATATCAAGCACCTTGGTGATGCTAAAACAGTAGGTGAGTACGGTATCGTAAGAAACCACGTTTACGATATTGAAATTACTGGTCTTAAGGGTTTTGGTACTCCAGTTTGGGAAGAAGATGAAATCATTATCCCAGAGATCCCAGTTGATCAGCCAGCACTCAACCTTGCAGCTCAGATCAATATCCTTTCATGGCGTCTTGTTTCTCAGGACGTTGAGCTCGGATTCTAATAGAATCATTTCTTAAACAGATATTTTCCTATAAGGCCCTGACCGGCCTTATAGGAGCCAATGAAAGAGGGGAAGGACAAGAGGGGAAAACCTACAAAGAGTAATAAGAAAAAATTAAACGATATGAGCATCAAAGTCAAACTCGGCAAACTTGCATTTCTGTCTGCACTGCTTTCTGTAATAGCAGTGACATCATGCGAAAAGATCTTCGAACCGGAAGGAGATTGTTCGCTGCACTGTCAGGTCAAGTTCAAATATGATATGAACATGAAGTTCGCGGATGCGTTTGCGAACTCCGTGAATCACGTAGCGCTCTGCGTATATGACGTAGAGACCGGAAAGCTTCTCCACAAGCAGGTGGAGAGCGGTGCGGCGCTGTCACGCGAGGATTACGTGATGGAGATCGACGGTCTTCTTTCAGGTACCTATGACCTCGTGGCATGGTGCGGAGACGGTCTTCTCGAGGGTAACTTCAAGGTTCCTGAAGCTATCAGCGGCCAGTCTGACATGACTGAGCTCACATGCCGTATGGACCGCGAGAACGGCGGAAGAATCACAAAGGATGTGAAGCAGCTCTTCCATGGAAAGCAGAGAGTGACTTTCCAGGGTTCGTATGGTACTCATGTCGCAGTGGTTCCTTTGACAAAGAACACAAATACTGTACGTGTTATCCTTCAGCACCTTTCAGGTATCGATGTAGACAAGGATCAGTTCCGTTTCGAGATCAAGGACAAGAACGGTTACATGGACTATGACAACTCTCTCATCGAGGATGAGATGCTTACTTACAGCCCATGGAGCGTAACAGCCGGCAAGGCAGAGATCGATGCCGACATCTATGGAAAGACAAAGGCCCAGACTGGTGTAAGCGTGGCCCTTGCAGAGTTTACTGTAGGTAGACTTATGGTAGAGAACAATCCGGTTCTTTCTATCTATAACACAAATACAGATGAGCTCGTGCTTTCTATTCCTTTGAATGATTATGCTCTTCTCGTGAAAGGAAACTACAACAGAGAAATGTCAGACCAGGAGTACCTCGACCGTCAGGACGAGTACAACCTCACATTCTTCCTCGACGAGTTCGGTAACTGGGCAACTAGCCGCGTAATTATCAACTCATGGCATCTGGTATTTCAGACTTCTGACCTCAAATAATGAATGACACGATGAAAGGAATATTGAAATATATGACCTTGGGGCTGGTTCTCCCTCTGATTTCCTCATGCATCTTCGATGATGAGGTGATCGTGGAGGAGAAGCAGGATCCGGTGATGTTCACATTCACCCTGGATGTCCTGTCGTCAGCTGATACAAGGGCAGACGGTTCAACATGGGGCGATAATCTCGATGCTGATCCAGACAATGATTATCCTGAAGTGGTAGGTTCTTCGTTAGAGAATAAGATCATCACCTCAAGTGTAGAGGTCTTCGCTTATGATATGGACGGAAACTTCAAGGCTAAGCTTCCTATATTGTTGTGCTCTGAGAACGAGAGCGGTAAGGTGAGCTTTACTTGCGCTGTTCCGGAAGACATTAAGTATGAGGATGGTGTCAGGTACAAATATGTGATCTTGGCAAACTGTACTGACAAGAACTACGGATATACTTATCAGGGCAATACTCCAAATCTTGAGGGCCTTATTTATGAAACTCCGTTCTCTGAGGTGAAGCCTATCCCGATGTGGGGTGTCGTAAGTTATCGTTTCGGAGACGATTATACAGGTGAGCAGAATCAGCTTGTCGACCTTAAGACCGTAAATCTTTTGAGAGCCGCTGCTAAGGTTGGAGTAAAGCTGTCGGATGACCTGGAGGCTGAAGGTTACAGTATCAAGCCGGGTTCTCTGAAGCTGAATTATGCCCGCTCTACCGGCTACTGCATACCAAACAACTGGAACAGCAGCAACGTTTGGTATACAACCAGTCTTGCTCACGCAGGTGCTTTCAGACCGACTTCATCAACTTTTGCGACAAACATCAATGCGGCGGCATCTAGCCCAGACGGTGGATATTATTTCTATGTGCCTGAGACTGCGAATATGGCTGCAGATCAGTTGTCTCTTGCTGTAACGCTTGTAAATGATGGAAACGAAGAGTACGAATTTACTTATGCTGAAGGTATCAAGTTCTGTACTTACAATGACGGAAAGCCAACGGGTGATCTGATGGATATCGTACGTAACCATTTCTATGACTTTACGATTACCGAAGTTAATGTAGGTATGAAGGTGAGTCTTGATGTTGCGGATTGGTACGATGCTCCTGAATGGAATCTTGATTTTTCTGCACCGGTTCACACAAAGCTTCTCGTGTCACCTAGGGATGCGGCTCCGGATCCTATGGAAGAACCTACAGTTGCTTATAGCAATATAAATGATGAGGATGGTGCTTTTGTGGGTTATTTCAAGATGGAGTCTCCAGAAGGAGTAAGCTGGAAGCCGACATTGACAAATGCAAGTGCAGGAGACTTTGAGGTACGAGTTTATACAAATGGCCAGACAAATCCTGGAGAATATGATATACCGGTAACAGAGCCTGAGATTATGGCTAGCGAGAATCAGTTCTTCAAGATTGTGGTAGTGGCTAAGAATCCGAACCTTGTGGATAAGGTAGTAAAGCTCGGTATATCGTACACTTCAAGCTGGAACGATGAGAACTCGTTGCTTCTCATCAACAAGGATGAATATGGCTTATATTACCCTTGGGAAGATAATGATCCGACAGACTCTAAGGATGATCCGGACGAGCATTGGATCTCAATCAAGCAGGTAACCAGCAAATAAAGCTTAGACTATAGTAACAACTGAATATATAACAGAGGATATGAAATATAGGATATACAGCATAATCGCTTTCGTAGTATTCGCTCTTGTCGGATGCGTGGAAACCGAAGAGCTGGACAACATTATCGATACCAAGGACAAGGTCCTTCTCTCAGTCAAGACTACAACGGGCGTGGTGACACGTGCCGAGGATACTTCTTATGAGGAGCGTATCGATTGGCTGGATGTATTCTTCTTCAATGACGATTTTACAGTGTACCACAAGGAGCGTATCGACGTTTCAAGTGCACCTGTGTATAAGTCCGGCGAGTTTTCTATCTCGAAGAAGCGCAGCGAATTTGAGGAGAATGAAGGATATTATATCTATATTGTCGCTAATGCGTCAACAAATCTCGTGTCGGATGAGGCAGGCATAGAATCTTGGGAGGACCTTCTTGCGCTTGAGCAGCTGGACTACGATATCCATTATTCAGCGTTCATCGATGTGGATGGAGATCAGGCTTTTCCGGGTGCTCCAGAGCGTTTCCTGATGGATGGCTTCGTTTATGTGGATGGTTCGAGAGAGCCTGCAGATATGCCTGAGTGCGTGATCAACGATACTGATGCAGATGAGATCCGCTTGTGCGGTACTCTTTATCGTGCAGCTGCAAAGTTCATCATCAATATCAAGGAGGGCGAGAGCGTAGAATTCCAGGAAGAGCTGTCTGGCAAGAAGCCTCAGTACTATATCAATCAGCTTCCTGTCAGCACAAAGGTATTGCCTCTGGCTGCTGATGAGATATATCATCCTACGACTCAGAATACTCAGACTACTGATATCAATCCTTATACATTCTTGTGGAACGACAAAGACCGTTCTATGACAATCGTAGGATATGGCTATGCTGACGACTGGAGCAAGCTTGAGTATACCAAGCAGACGTCTATGGTGTTCAACCTTCCGATGTTCTGGGATAAGGATAAGGATGTTCCAGGAATGGAGACAGAGAGCCCGGACAACTGGTATAAGATTCCGCTCAGCAAGGATAAGAAGTTCGAGCGCAACACATGCTATATCATCAACATTATAGTAAATGCTGTCGGTGCAGAAGAGAGAGAGTGGGCTCTTGAATTGAAAGATATTGAGTACATTACTCTGCCTTGGCAGGAGGTCAGAATGGACATCGGAGACTATAATGCCGCATTCTTGACCTTGAATACTGATCTTGTCAAGATCTACGATTCAAATATCGATGAGAATCAGCTTACCTTTACATCCTCATCACCGATCAGAAGTATCAAATTGAAGGACTCTTTCGCTCATGATGAGAGGAATGGTTATTTTGAATCCGGTGTGGGTGATGGTAAAACTGTTTATTATATTGACAAGTTTGGTAAGAAGGTACAGCTTGGTGAAGACCCTGGATTTGATCTTAAGGATGTAGATCATCCGGACTGGACTAAGGAAGAAATCCTTGCGAAGGAATTAAAACTATATGCCGATGGAATTGAGCCGGAAGAGCAGTATATCCGTGCTGTCGTATGGGACGAGCATAAGAGAGCGCTTAATGGTAATATTACCATCCATTCTCCTATTCTTGCTGTCGAGGGAAATGAGGATCTTGATTGGAATTCGCATTTCAACACTGTCAGATATCTTGAATTTGAAGTTGAGAATGAACAGGGTATAACTGCTATATTCCGTGTTGAGCAGACACCGCTTACTGTGATTAGTAATAAGGAGGGATATTTCTCATATCGCGATGATTATCGTATTGGCGACGCCCCTGTATATCATAATCCAGATTCGTTTACTGAGTCTTATGATAAGGTTGCTCCTGTCGATAAAGGCCCTCTGCATCTACTTAATCCTGCAGATCCCTTCTTTATGACTGCAGGATTCTTGCCATATCACGCCCATGAGTGTTCCGAGGATGGCGTTTTGAAGACAACTAGTTGTTCAAGCAGTTATACAGGGTATGAAGAATTGCTGTATGGTGGTATAGGAAGAGTTTATCATCGAACATATAGTTTCGGTGGTCCGATAGAAGGTACGTTTCATCGAGATCATTATATTTCGCAGACTGGTGGACATTTAGGTAGTGATAATATTAATAATCCTTCTAAATATTATCAAGCAATTGGTCCTGTGTATACTATTGAAACAACAAATAGTGATGGTGAAACAAGTGTCAAGTATTACAGGCGTCACTATACTGGTAACTTTTTTGAAACTTTCTGGTCTAAATATGTTCATAAAGTCTACACAGAGGATGGCGTTAATTCAGAAGGAAAAGCTAGGAAGAAAGGTCAAGCGGATATAGTACGTCAGGAAGGAAATGATACCCGTGATGGTTGGCATATCTTTACTGGATATGGTTATTCGTTTCCTAGCAAATATGTTAATCATCGAATGTACCATGTTAGAGTAACGTCAACCTCAGATGAGTATATCATCGCAAATCCTCAATTGATGGATGAAAATGGTAACCCTACAAATGATAGAGGTCGTGGTTACACAATGGAAGGTGATATAAATGCCCGAATAGTTTCGCCATCATTTATGGTGGCTTCGCAGTTAGGTGAGTCAACACTCCCTAAGAATGAGTATCATTATGTTATTCCAGGAGTAGAGGGTATTTACTATTATGCAAAACGTCAATGTCAGGAATATGTAGAGGCTAGATACGAAGATTTGAATGATAATCATGAGTATGATCCAGGTGAACCTGTGTATCATTACAATGATTGGCGTTTGCCAACAAGAGCTGAAATTGAATATATTGTAAAGCAGCAGGAAATGTCACGAGCTATGGATAAAGTCTTATATGCGCAACAGTATTTCCATGCTTCAGTTGAATCTAATCTTTATAATGAAGATACTTTGCTCTCAGAGGAAATACCAGGCTATGATACCAGTCACAAAGGCTACTATATGCGTTGTGTACGTGATGCCTACATTGAACCTGAACCGATATATTATGATGCAAATTATAATATTGTCAAAGTAGGAAAGTAAAATCTTCAATTAATATCATATGATTATGATGAAAAATATACTAAGGATATTACTCGGACTTTCTTTGGCTTGGCTGGCAGTTGGCTGTCAGCAGGAAGATCTGTTTGTAGATAAGGGTAATGAAAATTCTTCATCGTACGAAGTCGGTGTCTTTGGCGATGAGATGAGGGTGCGTTTGGGTATCGTCGCTCCAGATCCGATCGAGATAGCAACCCGTGGTGTAGACCCGGACGGAAAGGCCTTGCAGACTCTTACTGTGTTCTGCTTTGACCGCAATGGTCTCTTGATCTCTACTTCTACAGCAAAGGTTAATCCTAAGCCGGGCGTAGAGGATAATACCGAAGGAACGATCTCCGTCAGTCTTCCTGTTGCTACACGCATCATGCATCTGGTAGGTAACCAGAATATGACAAGATTCGACAAGAATACCTTCACCAACAAGTCGGAAGACGAAGTTCTCTCAATCCTTGAGGGTAGTGCCGGTATGTTGATCTACTGGGCCAGAGTAGAGGTTCCTAATAATGTAAACTCGCTCTACACAGAAGCTGAGTATGAGCTTCCAAACGGAAATCCCGGTACTGCAACAGAGGTCCATCGTACTGAAGCAGAGGCTATTGTGGACTGGCTTACCATAGAGACAAATTCAGAAGAAAACATCCACCGTGGTATTGAAGGTAAAGGGTTTCCTATTGTCTTCCTTCGTAATCAGGCAAGATTCTCTATAGTTTCTGAAGGCTGGGAAGATTATGTCGAAACTAATTCTGTGACAGGCGTGACCAGTAAGCCTATGGATGAGTGGAAGGGTACTTATTTTGAGGTGACTGGTTTTGCAATATGTAACAGTCCTGCTTTCGGTACCGTGGCCCCTTATCATACGGACTATGGATTCCCTACATATCAGTGGTCAGAGTACACTCCTTATTATGGAGTCGAAGATGGTATAAAGGGCAATTGGTGTGACGATGCAAGTTCTGTTACTCTTCCTGCACGTCGAGACAAGCTGACAGATGTGACTGACGTCAACAATGCCCATGACCAGTTTATTTTTGAGACTGTAAACTTGTCTACAGATCCGGTGGACTTGATTCTGAGAGGTTACAACATCGTAGATGGTGTCCGTGAGACACAGGAACGTTACTACTATCGTGTTAACATGATCGACGAGGAGGGAGAGATGATCACGATCCGTCGTAACCATCAGTACAAGATTCATATTGTAGATAACCTGACAAATGGTGTGCCAACTTTCGACGAGGCTCTTAAGGCTCCTGCGACAAACAATATCTGGTTCTCGATCTCAGACGAGGTAAAGGCGATTCGCGATAAAGAAGTAGAGCTGTCAGTCGAAAAGACAAAGATAGTAGTAGATGCTAATGATCTTGAAGAGGACTTCTTCGCTCGAATGCAGACTTTCCAGTTTAATGTAACCCCGTTGACTGATGAGGTTACATTAACAAGAGAAAAGCTCACCATAAGGTGGGTAGAGGATAATCAGCAGGTGTCTACTACTCACAATCCAAGCTTTGCTGAAGGCGGTGATGCGGTTTATTTTGATACATCTACCGGCGAGGGTATTATCGGTATCCAGCTTCTCGAACTCCCTGAAGGAGAGATGATGAGGAAGGCTACTTTGCTTGTGAAGTATGGCCGTCTGCAGCGTAAGATCACAATCGTTATCGTTCGCAAGCAGGAGTTTGTTCCAGCTTGGGTTAGTTCTGAGGTATACGGTAAACTTACTGGCGAGGATTATCAGGGTGAGCATGTGACAGTGATTTTCACTATCCCTGAAACAACTCCGGCAGAGCTCTTCCCTATGAAGGTCCTTGTTACTACAAATGGACTTGACGGACGTGCTACATCAGGTCAGACCTTGCCAATCATCGCGAAGGGCGAGGATGGCTATGGTGAAGAATTTCAATATGTTGTAAACGAAGGTACAGAGGATCAGAAAGTCCTGACAGACCTTGGTTATAAATATGAGTATACCGTTGATGCTCCAGGACAGCACAGGCTTTACTTCCGCAATATTTTTGAGGTAGAAGAAGGAGCTGTAGAATATGTTGTATTGCAGGCAGATCATTTCCATACTATTGCTAAGCCTGTGACATATGTTGACCACCAGAATGCGCTTCGTGTTCCAGCATTGTTTACGTTTACTGCTGTCGAGGGTGCTCCGGAGTCGGAACAGATACCATACCTCCTTGTGGCTCAGAAACGTTTTGCACCTGTACAATTGGATGTTGCTGTGGATGTGAAGGATGGTACTTCATTTTCTGAAATCGGAGATAATGAGGAGTTCCTCTTGTATTCGACCAATCTTGATCATTATCCAGATGATGATTCTAGATTGTACGCTTATCAGAAGGAGCAGTTTGACTGTTATTTCAAACCATATGATGAATCTTATTGGTCTACAGGTGGACGAATCTATGGATTCTATCCTCGAATAGATAAGTTCAATGCAGGTAAGCTATGGGATGCATTGTATGGATATCAGGGATTTCAGATTTATATGGAGACAAATAAGCCAAAGAGTGCTGAAGTTGTCCGTATTGCGTCGAATCAGAAGGGATCGCCGCAAGTGAAGGACGGTAGTAAAGAGTATGACGGAATGACTTTCCGTTCTGTTACGTTCGAGCTTGCGAATTATCGTCCGTTCCGCTTTGCAGCACAGATCAAGGCAGAAGAGAATTTTGATTTCGGCTACGAAGGAACCTATAAAGTCGATCCAGTAGACAATCCAAGCTCAGAAACTGAGCCGGAGGTAATAGATAATATCCAGTTTACCTATCTTCCTGATCAGACTGTAGAGGTTGCCTTTGATATAACCAGTTTCTCGTCTACAGATGGTAGTACCGTCGATCCATTCGGTACCGGATTTGAAATCTTTATTGATTCTCCTATTCTCGAGCTTGTAGAAGGCGATAACCCGCTTATCGAGAATAAGAGCGTCGATATGTTTGACAAGACCGAATACGGAGAACACTATGTTGAGAGAAAACCAAAACTCGAGGATCTCGGAAATGGTAGATTTGTATATAGAGTTGACCCAGATTATGATATTGAGCAGAGTTTCTTCCCTGGTGAGGCGCTTATTCAGGATCCAAGGAATTTATCTCAGGATGGAGACAGGAAGGTCATCAAGTTCCGCAAGACTTCTATCGTAAGTATCGGACAGATCACAATCAGCGCAAATCCTGATCATGTGACATACCACTCGAAGACTTTCAATATTACAAATGAGCCTATTAACGGTAGGATTGGATACGTGACCGAGGACGAGAATGGCAATCAGCTTGATATTTTATCGGTACCGGCCGATCAGTTTGTGTCTTTCTCACGTTTGTATGATGATTCACGTATAGGATCATTGATTGTTAAAGCCAACAATGATGCTAATCCTTTGGAAGGAACTTATTATGACCTTCGTCTTCGTGGCGAGTATGAGTTCAATTGGAGAAATGACCCTATCAAGGTTCAGACTCAGGTCGGAGGTAAATTCTACTCTACAATCATCCCTGATCTTGAGACATTGTACAACAATACAACTATTCTATTGTCTTTGGAAAAGTAGGAATAGTATTTTGCGAATATAATATCCATTTGTCTGATTTTTCAGAAAATCAAACAAATTCTTAGGTATGAATCGGCCTCTGGCATATGCTGGAGGCCGATTTTGTGTGTTATCCGTTGAAATTTTCATTCAACGGATAATTGTCCGGAACTTTGCATCCAGAAAGTCAGATTTTATGGAAATACTTAAAGAAAGGACTGTCCAGCGATATGTGGATATACTTACAAACGGAGGTTTCAAGGCCCTTTTCGGAGACATCAATAACAAGGAGGCCGTCATGGCCATAATCAATGCGTTGCTTCCTGAACATCGTCAAGTCGCAGATATCGAATATCTTCCGACCGAGCATCAGGGGCAGATGGAAGACAATAAGGAATATCGCTATGACTTCATGTGCCGTGATTCGTCTGGAGCGATGTTCATAGTAGAGCTTCAGCGCTACAGGGAGAAGAGTTGGTTCAAGCGTTGCGTGAGCTATGCGGCTAGGGCGTATGACAGGCAGAACCGACGTGGGGAGAACTATGATGTGCCGCCGGTGTACCTGATTGGGCTGATGGACACGGAAATCAGACATCCGGACAAGGATTTCTGGAGAGACCGGTATGTCTCAGAGTACACTTTTCGTGAAAAGGAGGCCCATGACTTGCTTGATGAGACGATTGTGATTATATTTGCGGAACTGGTGAGGTTCGACAAGGCCGAGAGCGAATGTATGACAGATGTGGACCGTATGTTGTTCATATTGAAGAACATGGGGCGTCTGGATCAACAGCCGGAGCAGCTCCGAAGAGAAATCTACACGAAGATTTTCGAGGCATGCGAAATAGCCAGGTTCAATGAGGACAAACTGATTCAATTCAACAAGGACATGTACGACGAAAGAAGAAGAAACGGCGAACTTGCGGCGGCGATTGAGGAGGGAATAGAGAAAGGACGAGAAGAGGGACGAGAAGAGGGACGAGAAGAGGGGCGAAGAGAAGCGATCAAGGGAATGCTGGCAGCTGGAATCAAAGTGGACATGATATGTTCCATCATGAACATGCAAAAAGAAGAAGTCGAGTGTATCGGTGAGATGTCAGAAAATCAAAAAATGCCTTAAAAGTTGGCGTTTTAAAGAAATAATTCATACATTGCGACGAATTTCATTATGTGAGGCTAGACTCCGTTTGTTATCAGACGGCCGTGGGGGAGAAGTGTTGAACCTAAATGACACTGAATGATAGGCCACAATGGAAATATCAAAACACTTATTATATGTGCTCTGACGCTGTCGATCTTTTCGGCATGCGCGGAGCCTTTTTCGCTTTTAACAGATGAGATTCTCGTTCCCTTGCAGGTAAATCTTACCTATGATTCTTCCAATGTGTCTCAGTTGGATGAAGGGGAAATCAGATGTGTAGTGAAGGCATATCCTGCCGTTCAGGAGGGAAAGGAACAGACTTTTTCCGAGGAGTTCACGTTCACCGGCGATCTGCTGGATGATTTTGATAATCAATTGGTTGTAGGGGTTCCGGAAGGGGATTACAATATAATGGTCTGGGCAGATCTGATTGAAGATGGTGCAGGTGCGCCATTTTATGATGTTGCCGACTTTGGAGAGATCAGGCTCGTGGGCGAGCATAGGGGCAGCACGGATTATCGTGATGCGCTCTGCGGAAGTGCCTTCGTTTCTGTATCTGCCGATACGACTTCCTCTGCAATTCCTGTTCTGGATATCGATCTGCAGAGGCCACTTGCCAGATATGAGCTGATTGCCGAGGACTTTACGGATTTCATTAATGCCAATCCTTCTGCAGATATCGATGATTATACTGCAGTGATTCAATATGTAGGCTTCATGCCGAATGCTTTCAGCATGTATACAGACAGACCTGTGGATTCTGCCACAGGAGTTTCTTTTAGGTCTGATATCGCGGTGGTCAGCGATACCGAGGCCCGTATCGGCTTCGATTATGTATTCGTGAATAATAAGGAATCTGCTGTTACCATCCGCGTGGGTATCCTTGACCCAGGAGGAGAGCTGATTTCCATGACAGCTCCTGTCAAGGTCCCTCTCAACAGAGGCGACAACACTGTCCTTCGCGGCAGATACATGACAAAGAAGCCTTCTGGAGGCATCGGAGTCGATCCTGACTATGAGGGAGACCATAACCTCAATCTTTAATGACATACTTTTTCAGAATTCAGATAGATCACATAAAACAACCTATGATCGGACGATCATAAGATTCCAACCATTTATTAACACACACAAAATCTAATCACATGAAAAAGATTGTATCTTTGATGTTTGCAGCAGCAGCTCTGTTTGCAACATCGTGTCAGAACGACAGACTTTCAACGGTCCAGATGTCAAACGACACACAGGTTGCGTTCGCAATCAATCTTGACGGCTTCGCGGCAACACGCGCGGCTGAGGCAATGAACGCCGACAGACTCGTTTATGCACTTTTCGATGCTGACGGCAACCTCATTACTGAAATCGGCGAGGATGGCATGGTTGTAAAGAACAATGCTTTCGCTTCCGGTTCAGAGAACATCAGTGTCTCTTTGGTTAAGGGACAGACATACTCTATCGTATTCTGGGCTCAGAATTCAGACTGCGACGCTTATACTATCGCAGCTGAGCCAGACGGACTTAAGGTAGATGTGGACTATAATGGTCTTAACAATGACGAGGGTCGTGATGCTTACTTCGCTTCACAGTCGTTCACAGTCGGAGAGGCAGAGACTGTTGACGTTTACCTCAAGCGTCCTTTCGCTCAGATCAACCTTGGTGTTACTCACGAGGATTGGGCTGCAGCTGTGTCATCTGGCATCAACATCACAGAGTCTAAGGCTGTCATCAAGAATGCAGCTACATCCATCAACCTCCTTGACGGTTCGGTTTCAGGTGAGACTGTAGTTACATACGAGTCTGCTTCTATCCCATCAGTTGAGACAAGAGCATCTTCAAGCGTTAAGAACCTTGTAGTGAATGATCAGTCTTACAAGTGGCTGTCTATGAGCTACATCCTTACTGATGAGTCAAAGAGCACACTTGACTCAGACGGTCTCGAGTTCACTCTTAAGACTGACGACGGCCAGAGCCTCGTTCTTTCTGAGGGATTGCACAATGTTCCTGTACAGCGTAACTGGAGAACAAATGTAGTAGGAGCCGTTCTTACCGGCGAGACTGATTTCAATGTTTCAGTTGATCCTATCTATTTCTCTACTGCAACTGTTCCTGCAGGTGATGTGGCCGCTTTCAAGACAGCTCTTGCTGACAGAAATATCCAGGTGATCAAGCTTGCTCCTGGCGTTTATGACGGTGTATTCATGCACAATACAATCGCTAAGAC
>JAEIGA010007472.1_pt1 | contig 16599 bp, 15 predicted proteins | sample 9270691 | NCBI WGS metagenome assembly JAEIGA01 (sample SAMN17057246, study PRJNA624740) | gut metagenome | biome: biome; isolation source: fecal sample | host: Bos grunniens | place: China: Xizang | collected 2019
CAGGGTCGAGAATAGGATTTTTGCAATCGTTGACCTTGAGAATACAAAGTGGTTCTGTGTGAAGTGTGATGCCGATTATGCCGTTGAATTGCGTGACAGATATCCGCAGATTGTGCCTGCATGGCACATGAACAAACGTTATTGGAATCAGCTTGATATTGCGGCTCTTGATGATGCATTGTTTTACTCGCTTATTGACCATTCATATCAAGAGGTGCTAAAGAAACTGCCCAGGAAAATACGTGCAAAATATGGACTGTAGATAACGGAAAACTGAAAGCGGAAAGTTGAAAACTGGAAAGGCCAAAAATAAAAAACAATATAGCGACTCGTTTTTTTGCGTCCCGGGTCAACATCTATATCATTACTAAAGTCAAAACAGAAAACATATGTCAATATATATCAGACATCTTGATGTTGTGGACTCTACCAACCGTTATCTGCGCGATGAGGCTGACAATTTGTGGGTAAGTGGTAAGGAAATTGTTGCCGTATCGGCTGCTCACCAGACGGCGGGGCGCGGGCAGCGCGGCAATGTGTGGCAGTCGAATAGCGGCGAAAATCTGCTGATGAGTATTCTTGTTCGCCCGGGCTGTACACTTGAGGTCGCTAACCAGTTTTTGCTTTCGCAAGCTATTGCTGTTTCCCTGCATGCGGCGATGAAGTGCCATGGTATTGAAACAAGGCTCAAATGGCCCAATGACATATATGCTGGCAACTGTAAATTGGCCGGCATACTTGTGGAACTTGACTATTCAGGTGCTTTTGTGGAACAGGCGATAATAGGCATCGGCATCAATGTGAACCAGACGGAGTTCCTTCCAATGGACCGTGTTCCAGTATCAATGAAAATGCTGTCGGGCAGGGATATTCCTGTTGATGATGTGCTGCGCGATGTACTTTCTCTCTTCAGCTATTACTATAATGAGATGCGTTGGGGCGGCAAGGAAACAATTCCGGCAGAGTATCGGGAGTTGCTGTTGGGCTTTGGCGAACAACGGGAGTATATTGACTCTACAGGAGCGTTCACTGCTGTTATTGAGGGTGTTGAGCCCACAGGACATCTGCTCCTGCGTCACACTGACGGAACTCAGTCGCGCTACGCATTCAAGGAGATAGAGATGTGTCTGTGATTATTTCTTGCGCTGCTGCTTCTTGTCATTCATCTCCTGCTCACGTTCGCGGCGGAGTTTCTCTCTTTTGCGCAGCAGTACCCACAACAGGCCGAGCACGCCAACCGATACCGCAACTGTTACAATCTTCTCTACATCACTCATCTCCTGGTTCTGTGGTATGAGTATGATGTACATTATGGCTGTATATATTGCAAATACCGCAATAGTGATGTTCGGGTTCCTGAAGAATCTCATAATTTCTTTATTGTTTTCTACCGCAAAGGTAGGCAAAAAAACTTTAATGGTGAATTAATGTAACCTTTTACACTCTTTTATAGCATATTTTAAGAATTTATCCTATTTTTACGAAAGCAAAACCAATATCACTTTCCGAAAAATTCCAAACAATTACAATATGGCAAAGTTTAAACGTATTCTTTTAAAGCTCAGTGGCGAGAGCCTCATGGGTGAGCAAGGCTATGGTATTGATGTAAAACGTCTCAACGAGTATGCTGCACAAATCAAGGAGGTATCCGAAATGGGTGTCCAGATTGGTATCGTTATCGGTGGTGGCAACATTTTTCGCGGTCTTACAGGTGCCGGTAAGGGCTTTGACCGTGTGAAGGGCGACCAGATGGGTATGATGGCAACTGTCATCAACAGCCTTGCACTCAGCTCAGCACTTGGTGCTGCCGGTGTTCCAAACAAGGTGCTTACAGCAATACGCATGGAACCTGTAGGTGAATTCTATACCAAATGGAAAGCCATCGAAGCAATGGAGCAGGGTATGGTAGTCATCATGGCTGCAGGAACCGGTAGTCCATATTTCACAACTGATACAGGCTCTTCTCTGCGCGGTATCGAAATTGAGGCCGACGTTATGCTCAAGGGTACACGTGTAGATGGCATATATACAGCCGATCCCGAAAAAGACCCCACTGCAACTAAATTCCAGGATATTTCCTACGACGAAGTCATTTCACGCGGTCTCAAAGTTATGGACATTACCGCTACGGCAATGTGTCGCGAGAACAATCTTCCCATCTACGTGTTCAACATGGATATCGTAGGTAATCTCAAGAAGGTTATGATGGGGGAGGAAATTGGTACTTACGTCCATCCGTAAAACTGCTAAAAAGGCATCTGCTGCGTTACGCCTTTTTCCCTCAATGTAATTTAGGGTATTCATATAACATACGAGGAAGGTCAGAACCTTCCTCGTATGTTATTATACATAGTATATATATTCCTTGCTTGACAGTGAATAGAAAGTTCTACTTCAAGTCACGCTGTTTATTGCTTAATCCTTTGTCAACAGCCAACCGCCTGTCTGTGTCACTCCTATTTCAAGTGCAATGCAGTGTAGGCTTATTGCATTGACAATTCCGCCGTTGATGTTGATGGCGAGGCCTGATGAAATTGCGTAGTCATAGGCTTTGGCTATTACTGTACCGTCGTTGATTGTGAAGCTGTCTGCCTGGATGGCGCGGCTCTTCTTGTCGTCCTCAATCTCGGTGTAATCCTCGGCTGTTGCCAGCACGGTTACCTCACCGCTGTTGACGGTGACACCGTTGTCACAGTTGATGGCCTTGGCGCCCTTTCCCTTGCAGTCGATGGCAATTGTGCTGTTTGATACCATGATTTCACCGGCACACTTTATGCCGCCTGCCGATGTCTCGTCGCTTGATACTGTGCCGTTGACAATACCTATGAGCTTGCCTCCGTTGAAAGTGGCATTGCCGTCGCAGTTGATAATCTTTGAGCCGTTTCCGTTGACAGTTGCCTCAATGACACCGCCTGTCTGTGTATAGTTGCGCGTGGTCTTTATGGCCGAACTCTTTTCGTCGGTTGTGGTGATGCTGATATATCCGCCGTTGATATAAGCGTCGGGGATGACTGCCGGGTCGGGAACAGTCTCTTCATACTCTACTTTTATTGCTTCGCCGCCCGAAGTTATATTGAGCTTGCCCGCTTCAATGGTGAGTGTGCCTTCGGTACACTCTATGCCGTTGCTTGTGGCGTTTATTGTGATTGTGGGCGAATATGTCTCAGTGCGGCCTATGATGAACTTATCCTTTGTGCGGAATCCGTCCTTGGCTGCCGATATGATGTTTATGTTACCGCCGCGTACCATGATGTAGTCATCGCTGGCAATTGCATGTCCGCCAAGGCTTGTCACATTGAGTGTGCCGGTGCCGTTGGTATAGCCGTCAAAAATCAACTGGCCTTCACTGAAGAGCGTTCCCTTCTGGTCCTCCTCTTCGCCGTTGCTGCCGACAACCGGCGCGCTGTAGGTTGCGCCGTCGCATAGCGTGTTGGTGGTTCCGTTCACTATTGATGCATAGACGGTCTTGCCACTCTGGATATTGATGGCGGGGCCTGTGGGGTTGGTAAGCGTGATATTGTTGAACAGCAGGCGGAACTTCTTTTCGCTGTATATTTTCAAAGAGCCGTTGCTGCATGTTCCTGTTACCTTGTAACCTACTTTGCCTATTGTGGAGTTTATCACAATGTGTCCGCCGTCGATTGTGGCTGTTATTCCGCTAGGCAGTGAACTTGTCTTTACACCTGTCTCGCTGAAAGTGATTGTAATGATGCGGCTAGTAGAGTAGTTCTCTACAAAATCGCCATATTCATCGTCTAGATCATCTGTAGGGACCGGATGTGTAAATTCATTGAAGTTGCTTTTGTCGGCCGGGTCAAATGCAACGGTTGGGTTGATGTTGGGGACAAGTTCTATGCCGTTGTTCGACACTGGGGCAATGTTGGTTATCTTGCTTGTGGCGAACTGACTGTACATGCGGTCTCCCAATTCAATGCTTATGAGCTGCTCTTCGGCATCGAACCGTGTCTCGCCGGCCTTATTGGTGTCTATTGTCTGGTATGTACCATTGCTGTTGTTTACGTACAGCACCTGGGCCTGCATTGATGTCGCAACGAGCAGGCATGCAGTGAATAGTGTCTTTCTCATCGCTTTACAATTTTTGCAGTTCTTTCATCGCACTTTACAATGTATATTCCCTTGGGAAGGTTGGCTATGCTTATATGCCCGTAGTCCGCACTAAGGCATGTGTTGAGTACTTGTGTACCTGTTACGTTGTATATTGTAACATGACTGCCAGCCTTGCCGTCTATGGCGATTTCGTCGCTTGATATGTATGCGGCAAGTTCGCCTCCTTCAGGTCTTATCTGCCCTATGGTGGTGTAATCGCCAAAACTGATGACATCAATAGCCGCCATATCGGTGCTGCTCTTTGTACCGTCGGTCAACTCAACATTGACTGTGCTGCCGCTGAATGTTATCTGCTTCAGGTTTTCAAGGCTTACAATCTCGTTGTTGCTGCCGATCTTCTCTATAAGCATGTGCTGCGCTGCGGCAGGGAGAGTCAGCACCAGAATACCCAGCATTATAAAAAGTTTTTTCATGTTTATCTTCTTTTAAAGGTCTATCGAGTATCCAAGACCTATTGCGTGACCTTTTGGCTCATCGCTGTCATTCACATCCTGATACAGATAGTACAACGAAACTTCGTTGTCCTTGTTTATCTTATAGCTTGCTCCAATGCGGTAACGCAGTTTGTCGCATCCTTTCCACTCGTCAAGACGTGTGTAAAGCTCAATTGATGCGAATGGGGTTACCTTGCAATTTGCAATGTCCCATTTTGCGCTGAGGCGTGAACGCAGGGTGGTGTTTTCCTTTGCTTTCTTGAACTCGGGTGCTGTTGTTGAGGTGAACTCTCCAATGCCTTCGATGATGTCGGTATATTCCCAACGGTGCTTTGTCTCGTCGGTCCAGGCAGAGTTGGTGCGTGTGTACTGCAGGCGTTCGCGCAATGAGAACTCAACGCGTCCAACCTTGTAGTCGCCACTCAGTGATACGTGGAAACGGTGGCGTTCGGTCCAATATGCATGGTCAATGTTGTAGTCGCATATTCCATTTTCTTCGTCAATGACGTCCTTGATACTCTTGCTCTCAAGGTTGTGACTGTACATGAAGATGTAACCGGCACTTGCCTTGAGCCATTTAACGGGTTTATAACTTGCTCCGGCACCGAACGATACACGTTCGATGTCGCCCACACCGTCAACGGTGCGCAACTCGGCCTCAAAGTCGAGTTTGAGCTTCTTGTTGATTTTCTTTGACGCTTCAATTGTTGTCCACACACCGAATTCGTCATCTTCGCTTTGCGCGTTGGCGCTGAGAACGGGTGCTAATGCGAGTGTCGCGAGAAGCAGGTACCCGAACAGTCTTTTCTTAGTCTTTGAGTTTGTATTCATCTACTGGAGTCTTTAATGTGGTATCTACTGAATTGCTTGTTTCTTTGCTTTTGTAGTACATCTTGATTATGGCGGCGTCCTTGAGGAAATCAATAGAGCCGACTTCTACCTTTATTACCTTGAGTCCTGTGCGCTTTTCAAGGTCTGCGATGAGTTCCTCACGCTTGTCGGGGGTGATGAGGTTTATGTTGTCATACTTGATGACCTTGTAAGAGTAGTGGCTGACGAGCAGCTTTGTCTCGCATAGCCATGTTGTGGCTATGAAAAGGATATTGATGATGATTACCTCGCCAATGCTCAGCTCGCTTATTGTGAGTCCATTGATTGCACTAAGGGCGATGATGATGAACAGGTAGGTCATCTCCCTGATGGCAATCTGCTCGGTGCGGTAACGTATGATGCTGAACATAGCGAAGAGTCCCAGGGCTATGCCTGCCTTGAGCTTTACGTCGCCAAGCACGTAAATGAGCATAAATGTGCTTATGGCAATGAGTATGTATGTGAAGAAGAACTCGCCTCGCTTGCATTTCGGGTAATAGAGAAAGCGTACTACAACCATAATGGCTACGAGGTTGATGATGAATGCCAATAGGAGTTTGGTAACGTGGTCTGCGTCAATGATATTGTCGCTTTGGCGTTTCTCCTTGACCGATACTGACATCTTTTCATTTCTGTTTTCATCGTCGTCGGCATCAATGAATTCGTCAGTGGGCATGGTTGCATCCTCTTGAGGGCTGTATACCGCAGTCTCGTCTGTAGAGCTTATGGCCATGACTTGTTCGCCGGTTGTGCCATTCTGGGCATGCAGGGATAATGACATGCAGAACAGGAGTAGGGTAGTCAATAGTTTCATCTTTCTTATTATTTTATCGTTTGTTTTTCCATCTTGTTTATCATTGTCAGCCTCTCTTTGAAGTTGTTGCGCTTGAGGCTGTTGTGTGTCAGGGCACTGCCAATGCAGTATTTGCTGAATCCGGAACGCTTGATGCGGGTTTCGCGCAGCAGGTCAAGTGCCGGCGATGGCACGTTGCCGTCGCGTTTGAGCTCTATGATTGCCACTCTTTCCAACTTGTGCCATCCATCACTCTTCAGGTGGTGGAACCTCAGGTTGAAATCAATGGTAAGGCGTTCGGTCTTGCCGTAGTTTACCAAAGTGATGCGGTTGAACCAGTTCTCTATGACAGGGGAAACTTCATCGAGTCTGTACCAGGCGACTTTGCTGAGAAAAGGTGCTACATTGTCCAGCTCGGCATGCAGTGTGTGTACGCCGCCCACTGTGATGCGTTTTTTCTTGGTGCGGCCATGGTTGTTCTTGTTCTTGACCTCCAGAAAAGTGTCGTTGTTGTCAAGGTATGTACGCACCCTGATCTTCTCTCTGATGCAACGCCCTGCGTGGTGCATGCGGTACATCTCGTAGTCGTCGGTGTCGAAGTAGGTGGTGTGATATTCGGCAATGCGCTTGTCGCCGATCTGTTGTATGAAATACTGCCCTTTGACAGCAGTAAGGAATGCGACGAGCTGGTCAAGAGTTGCCACAAATTTTGTGTCAGTCCTGTTCATCAGTTTGATGCCCGACATCTCTTCAAGTGTTATCGGGGGCAACATTAAGGCCTTGTCTGCAATTCTCTCTGTCACTGTGTGAATTTATAAGGTATGTGCTTGCAAAAATATACAAAAGTTTTAAAAATATACAGATAACTCTGTTTATATTGGTTAAAATGTCCAAAATGCCGATCAAAGGTCTTTTTTCTTCGGCGTAACCTCTGAATCTTGCGGTAATTTTAGTTATCTTCGCTTTATAAAATTTTGCTTTATGAATGTTAAGGAGATAATCGACAAATACTATCCATGTGAAAATGAATTGAAAAATATTTACATGATACATGCTGGGGCTGTTGCAACTTTTGCTCTTGGACTGGCAAGGCGTCATCCCGAACTTTGTCTTGATGAGGAGTTTATATACGAGGCTGCCATGCTGCATGATATCGGTATCTTTATGACCGATGCACCGCGTATATATTGCTTTGGTAATGAACAGTATCTGTGCCATGGTTACCTTGGCGGCCAGCTACTGCGCCAGCTTGGATACGACCGCCATGCAAGAGTGTGTGAGAGGCACACAGGAACGGGACTTACCAAAGAGGTCATTGAGCAAAATGGTTGGAATCTTCCGGTAAAGGATTTTGTCCCGGAGACTTTAGAGGAACAACTGATATGCTTTGCCGACAAGTTCTTCTCAAAAACGAAGTATCTGCATGAACCGCGTACAATGGAACAGGTGGTCGAAAGCATGCGTAAAATCTCCGATGAATCGGCCGAAAAGGTTGTAAAGTGGGCGGCGATGTTCATGTGATTTCCTTTTTTTGCACAAATATGGCGTTGAAGAGTGTATTTTTACCATAAAATTAAAGAATACTCCTTTTTATTTCGTATTTTTGTCTCTTGCTTTAGAAAATGTTTGCAGATGAGATTTGAATCGGGCAGGATGTTTTTGGTGACATTGGTGCTGACGGCTGTTGTTCTGACATTGCCGTCGGGCGCATGGGCGCATACAGGTTCTTCGGTCAAGTGGAATATGTTGCGCAATGCAGTGCTGGCTGACAGCGTGGCGGTTGCCGATTCTGCCAAGATGAAGAAGGAGCAGAAAGATGCCATTGATGCTCCGGTCTTCTATGAATCGAATGACTCTATGGTGTGGTCGCGTACCGGAAATGCCTTTCTCTATGGCTCGGGAAAAGTACGGTACGACAAGATTGAACTTACTGCCGACATCATCAAGATGAATATGGACAGTAGTGTTGTCCATGCCAGCGGCAGCATTGATACCACTGGCATGTCGATAGGTCTGCCGGTATTCAAGGATGGAGGTACTCCCTACGAATCGGACAGGATAAAGTATAATTTCAAAAGTAAGAAAGGTTTTATCAACAATGTCTACACCCAGCAGGGCGACGGTTTCATTATGGGTGGCAAGGCTAAGAAGGATTCTGCAGGAATCTTCTATTCGCAGGACGGAAAGTACACTACATGTGATGCCGAGCATCCGCATTTTTATGTCAGGTTGACACGTGCTAAGGTGAGGCCTAAGAAGGATGTCGTTTCGGGTCCTCTCTATCTTGTTGTGGAGGATGTCCCTCTGCCCCTTGCATTGCCTTTCGGATATTTCCCCTTTACGAGTGATTACTCTTCAGGTATAATTGTGCCCACATTCGGTGATGAGACCGAACGCGGATTCTATCTGCGTGACGGAGGATACTATTTTGCAATAAGCGACAAACTTGATCTGCGTCTTACAGGTGAAATATTTACCAAGGGTTCATGGGGCTTGGGCGCGGCCTCAACATATGCTGTTCGTTACAAGTATTCGGGCAGTTTCGATTTCAGTTATCTTGTTACCAAGAACGGTGAAAAGGGTTTGCCCGACTATGCTGTAGGAAAGAACTTTCGTCTTCAGTGGAGTCATCGTCAGGATCCGAAAGTACGTCCTAATACAAACTTCTCGGCAAGTGTGAACTTTGCTACTTCAAGTTATGAACGTTCTAACTTGAACAGTCTCTACAATCCTGTGCTCAATTCACAAAGCATGAGGACATCAAGTGTCAGCTACTCGCATACTTTTCCCGAGCTTGGTCTGACAATCTCTTCTACAATGAATATTGCACAGAACATGCAGGATTCGACACTTTCGCTTACGTTGCCCAACCTGAATGTCTCGTTGGCAAAAAAATATCCCTTCAAACGCAAGAAACGTGTGGGCGATGAACGCTGGTACGAGAAGATTTCTCTGTCGTACAGTGGACAGTTGAGCAACAGTATCAGGACAAAGGAGGATAAGGTGCTGAAATCGAATCTCGTAAAGGATTGGAACAATGGCGTCAAACACAATATCCCTATAAGTGCTACTTTCCAACTGTTCAATTTCATCAATATTACTCCAAGTTTCAATTATACCGAACGTTGGTATTTTGAAAAGGTGAATCAGGAGTGGGATTATGCGACTAACAGTGTTGCAAGGGATACTGTGTATGGTTTCAACCGTGTATACAACTACAACTTCTCGGTTTCGGCCAATACTACACTCTATGGCTTCTATCAGCCGGCAGGCTTTTTGAAGAACAGCAGGGTGCAGGCAGTGCGTCACGTCTTTAAACCGTCGATTTCGTTCTCTTATGCCCCTGATTTCGGAGCAGAACGTTATGGTTACTATGATACTTATGTGTATACCGATGAGAAGGGTGAAGCGCGTACTGTTGAGTACTCTCCTTATCAGGGAAGTCTCTATGGAATACCTTCGAAAGGAAAGACCGGAAGCATATCGTTGAGTGTGAGCAATAATGTCGAGATGAAATGGCGTGCCAAGAATGATTCTCTCAAGAAGATAAGTATCATTGATGAACTGGGTGCTTCAATTTCGTACAATCTTGCGGCAAAAACAAGGCCTTGGAGTAACTTGTCGACACGTCTGCGTCTTAAACTTACCAAGAGTTATACATTCAGTTTCAATGCGACATGGGCAACATATGCTTATACATTCAATGACCGTGGACAGGTTGTGGTCGGTGACAGGACTGAATGGTCATATGGACGTTTCGGACGATTTCAGGGTATGAGCCAGAACTTGTCGTATACGTTCAATAATAAGACTTTTGCCAAGATAAGGAATTGGTTCAAGGGTGACGATGACAATGAAGGTACAGTGGTTGAGGATGGCGAAGAGAAGCATGGGCTTACTGCCGATATTGAGGATGATAAGTCCCTGAAGTCGTCAAGGACAAAGAAGGCTAAGGATGCCGACGTTGATGATGATGGCTACATGCCTTTCAAGCTTCCATGGAACTTTACAGTTTCTTATGGTATAATGATGGCTGAGAATACTGCCGGAAAAATCAATATAAAGACGATGCGTTATCCGTACAAGTTTACCCAGAACATGAACTTCTCGGGTAATGTGGGTATCTCGGACAATTGGCGCATAAACTTTACTTCGGGATATAACTTCGAGTATAAGAAACTGACAACCACAACGGTGCATATATCACGCGACCTCCACTGCTTTGAAATGTCATGCGGCATTGTGCTTGCGCCGTATACATCGTTCAACTTCAGTTTCCGTGCTACATCGCAAATGCTAGCCGATGCTCTTAAGTGGGATAAGCGAAGCGGTAGCGGTTCAAATGTCGAATGGTATTGATTGCGGACACTTGGTAAACGTACGGCGGACAACCCTCAAGGTTGTCCGCCGTACGTTTACCATTTTATTTCACTTTTTCCATGCTCGGCAAGATATCTGTTTGCTGTGCTGAAGTGGTGATTCCCAAAGAAGCCCTGATAGGCCGACAGCGGCGAGGGGTGTGGTGAAGTGAGTACAAGGTGACGGCTGCGGTCAATAAACGCACCTTTCTTCTGTGCATAGCTTCCCCAAAGGATGAATACGATGTTCTCTCTTCGGGTGGCAAGTTCGCGTATTGCGGCGTCGGTAAATTCCTCCCAACCGCGTTTCTGGTGAGACCCGGCCATTGATGCGCGTACTGTGAGAGTCGCGTTCAGCAGCAGTACACCCTGGTCACTCCAGCGAGTCAGGTCGCCGTCCTGTGGAATTGGTGTACCCAGGTCATTCTCAATCTCTTTGAATATGTTCAACAGTGATGGTGGAAAGGGGACTCCTTTGTTTACTGAGAAACATAGTCCATTGGCCTGCCCTGCTCCATGGTACGGGTCCTGTCCAAGGATTACGACCTTGACGTCATTGAATGGACAGTGGTCGAAGGCGTTGAATATAAGTCTGGCAGGAGGGTATATCGGGGTGGTGCCTGCATACTCTTCCTTTACGAATGCGGTGAGGTGTTTGAAATAATCCTTCTCGAATTCGGCTTCAAGAACCTCTTTCCAGCTTGCGTCAATCTTGACATCCATAGTGTGTTATTATATAAGAGGTATATTCATCTGTCTGCACTGCTCACGCATCTCTAAAGGCCATATGCTTGACTGTATTTCGCCTATGTGTGCTTTCTTGAGCAACAACATACAAAGACGTGACTGGCCGATACCGCCTCCAATGCATAGTGGCAATTCGCCTGCAAGCAGGCGTCGGTGGAAATAGAGTTCCTTGCGTTCCTCCTTACCCGACTCCTTTAGTTGGCGCAATAGTGCTTCCCTGTCAACACGTATGCCCATAGAAGAGAGTTCTACTGCTTTCCCTAAAAGATCACTCCAGATAAGAAGGTCGCCGTTGAGACCTTTGAAACCGTCTTCATTAGGAGTGCTGTAGTCGTCATAGTCGGGAGCACGGTTATCGTGCGGGATGCCGTCGCCGAGTTTCTCGCCAATGCCGATAATGAACACTGCGCCGTTCTCCTGTGTAAACTTCTCTTCGCGCTGTTTGGCTGTAAGGTGCGGATATCTGAGGCGCAACTCCTCGCTGTGGATGAATGTAACTTTCTCGGGAAGTGAAGGCTTGAGCTGCGGATAGGTCTCGTTTATTGTGAACTCAGTATGCAGTATGGCCGAATAGATTTCATTCACAATCATCTTGAGAAATTCTACAGAACGTTCGCTTTCTGAAATTACACGTTCCCAGTCCCATTGGTCTACATAAAGTGAGTGCAGGTTGTCGAGCTCCTCGTGTGCACGTATGGCATTCATGTCGGTATAAATGCCGAAACCGTGTGCTATGTCATATTCGGCGAGTGTCACTCGCTTCCACTTTGCAAGCGAGTGTACAACCTCGGCAACTGCGCCGTTCATGTCCTGGATGGGAAAACTTACGGCATTCTCGTATCCGTTGAGGTCATCGTTCAGTCCTGTACCCTGCAGCACAAATAATGGCGCTGTAACTCGTCTCAGTCGTAATGACGATGAGAGGTTGAGCTGGAATACCTCTTTGATCTGCTTGATTGCAAGCTCGGTCTGCTTCAGGTCAAGCAAAGGGGTGTACTCTGATGTCAGTTCGTATAATTTCATATTGTTTTATGTTGACATTTTGTCGTTGTTGTGCTTTTGCTGTTTGCAAAAAGTTGTCCGTTTTTGAACTCTATTTACAGAATTTATACAAATATATGCTGGTAAAATACAATATGCAAATAAATTTGTGCTTTCTTTAAACATTTTGTCTAAAAAATCAGCAATAATATAGCTTTTACCTACGGATGTCTGTCATCCCGACCATGCAATATAAAAATTTTAGTGTTAGTATAGATGTTGACCCGCGACTTGGGAAACTCTGTGTCGGTGTCATATCGAACGAAAGTGAGATATCTCGTATGTCGTTTCAGGGAACTCTCACGCAAGGTTAGTTCGCATCACTCATCGAAAACATCTTTTAATTATTTTCATTTAGGCGTCATTCTTGTGTTTGACGTGCTCTAGGTGGCGAACATTTTGTCATTACCGATGTTCGTATGTCGGCATTTTTTTATATCTTCGCGTCGGTAAAGTAATCAAGGTCCCGTAGCTTAGCTGAATAGAGCGTCAGATTCCGGTTCTGAAGGTCGTGGGTTTGAATCCCACCGGGATCACTTTTCTCACAGTTTGTATTTTCTATGAAAACCCTTCTGTTTTATATTGCAGTCGCGTTCTTGTTTGTGATGAACAAGTTGCCCATGTGCGTGTTGCATTTCTTTTCTACACTCCTTTATTATCCTGTATATCATATCATCCGTTACCGCAAAAAGGTGGTGCGTGACAATCTTGTGAAGTCGTTCCCTGAGAAGGATTTAAAGGAGATAAAGGGCATCGAGAAGAAATTTTACCGTAATCTTTGCGACTACTTTGTGGAGATGGTGAAGTATTACGGCATGAGTGAGTCCGAAATCAAACGTTACATGAGGTTCGAGGGTGTGGAGAAGTTCCACGCGGCAGTAGATGCGGGTCATCCCTGTGTACTTTACATGGGACATTTCTTCAATTGGGAGTATGTGACATCAATAACCCTGCATTTTAAAAGGGACGATGCCGTGGTGGGCGATATCTATCATCCTCTTGAGAACAAGAGATTCGATGCTCTTGTCAAGAAGATGCGTGACCAGTATGGAACCGAGTCGATAACTATGGCCAACACCTTGAGACGCGTGATGCAGATAGGCAAGTCGGGCAAGAAGTATGTGATAGGTTTCATTGCCGACCAGGTGCCTACCTGGGAATCGATAAACCACTGGGTTGATTTCTTTCATCGTGATACTCCTGTCTTTACCGGTACCGAGAAAATTGCCCAGCGTACACACGCTTCTCTTTTCTATGCTCATGTCTACCGTGAGAAAAGGGGACATTATGTGCTGAAGATTGAGGATATGGCCGAGGATGCTGCTTTGTTGCCGGAGTTTGAACCTACAAATATGTATTACAGGCTGCTGGCAGAAAATATACGTGAGACACCTGACCTTTGGCTATGGACCCACAAGCGTTGGAAACGTACCCGTCAGGGATATGCCGAACGTGAGAGACGTCGTGAACAGGACAGGAAAAGATTGATTGAAAATGGGAAAAAGAGTGTATAAAGTAATTCTTCTGAACGGAATTGGAGAACAGGGAAAGTGGATTCTCAGACAAACCGAAGGCGGTGCGGGTTTTTCATCATGCGGAAAGTATAGGTTCTATGTGAATGAGTTTATTGATGACCCGGACTTTGTGGTTATTCGTGGCAAGTCTTTTAAACAGCCGCTGACATTCAATGTCGCTCCGGAGAATTTAGTGCTGACAACGAGTGAACCGTTGTCTGTCCTTGATTATCCTAGTGATTATCGTCGCCAGTTCGGTATGGTGTGTTCTTGTCAGGAAGGGATGAAGCATCCGAATGTACTGTTTTTACCCCCGATACTCCCCTGGTACATCGGTGCCAAGTTTGATAAACGTGGAAGCGGTACTTCACAAATTGGGTATGATGAGTTTAAGTCAATGGATTTTCCATGTAAATCAAAAATGATTTCGGTTATTGGCAGTGACAAGGCTTTTACTAAGGGGCATCTGGATCGTATACGTTTTATTGACAAACTGAAGGAACGTTTTGGTGACAAGGTGGATGTCTTTGGTCGCGGATACTCTGCATTTGACGACAAATGGGAGGTTCTTTCACAATATAAATACCATATAGTAATTGAGAACTCGTGCTCAAGATATTATTGGACTGAAAAACTGTCTGATTGTTATATGGCAGGGACATATCCTATTTATCATGGATGTACAAATCTGTCCGATTACTTCCCTGAAGGGTCGTATACGCCGGTTGACATAAATGATTTTGATGCAACATGCAAGATTATTGAACGTCTGATAGCCAGTGAGGCTTTTGAAAAATCGCAATCTCTTCTGCAGGAGTGTAAGGCTAAGGTTCTCGGCGAGTACAATATGTTTGACCTGATATCTCGTGCCTTGGATACGTTGGATCCTGATCTCCCACGTAAAAAGATTGTGCTTGAACCGGCTCATTCGATGCATAGTATACGTAATGCATATAACTATATTATAGATCGCAATCTATGCAAGTTGCGATATGCTTTATATAAAAAAATGAACCGATAGTTGTTGTGTATTATGAAGAAGAAGGTGCTGCTGGTTGAGTTTAATAATTGGCATGACGAGTGTCTTCATACGGCTTGTTTATTTTTCAAGTCGCAAGGATGTGAGTGCTCTCTTGTACTGAATTCGCGTCTGGAAAGCCGTGTCGGGAAGGATATGTGTGGGGATATTCCGGTTACATATTTGTCCTTTGATGGATTTAAGAATCTGTTCGGTTCGTTTTTGCAGATAGGACGTATGTTAAGGAGTGAAGGATACACTCATCTCTATTTGAACACCGCTCAGGGTAGTGTGGCTTGGAAGTTCTTTCTTATTATGGCCGTTCCGCGCCGTATAAAAGTCGTAGGGGTTATTCATAATGTCGCAAAATTGAATGGAAGCTTGGGCCAACGTGTAATAACGCGCCGCATGGACCAATATATTCTGTTGAGTGATATCCTTGTCGATGCTTATAAAAGACGCTGTAACAAGCCTGTCTCGGTCTTTTATCCTATTGATTATCCTTTCTATGGCGATACTTGCATAGAAAAGCCTGCCGGAGAATTGTGGATAGGAATACCAGGTGAAATGTCATACAAGCGTCGTGATTATGATGCTATAATAAATGAATCGGCAAAGTATGGTGAGAATGTCAAGTTTATATTCTTGTGTAATTGCAAAAAAGGTGATGGAAAAGCAATCGTTTCCCGTATTGAGAGATTTGGACTGGCAGATAACGTTATCCTCTTTGACAGTTTTGTAGATAATGCAACATTCTACTCTTATATAAGATTGTGTGATTATATAATGCCGCTTGTTCATCCGAGCAAGGATTTGTATGCAAAATATCTTGTCGAGAAGATTTCAGGAACTTATAATATTGCATTTGCTTATAGGAAAGTAATGCTTTGTCCTTCTGAAATGGCTGCATACGAGGATTTCTCTGATACATCAGTATTTTATGAAGAACAGGGTTTGTGTGGTTTCATCAACTCTCTTTCTTTAATTAAAGACACTACTGCGTTCTATAAGCTTGAAAAGTGGAATCGCGGAACACGATACGCGTCGGCTGTCTTCCTTGAGTAAAGCACCTTTTCAATGCGAGTAAAAGAATTCTGGTGCAAATAAAGTGATATGAACTCTTGGTTGAGGGATGTCGGTATAAGAAAGCAGTCCGGTCATGACCGGACTGCTTTCTTTGTTATAAAACTTATCAATCAATATGCTCTTGCAAAGAGTACACGGCGTGCCGATGGCTTGCCTGTAACCATACATGTGCCTGGAGTCTCGTCCCAGCCCAAAGGTATACAACGGATTGTCGCCTTTGTGTCGTTCTTTATCTGCTCCTCGGTCTCGGGTGTGCCGTCCCAGTGTGCAAGGATAAAGCCTCCCTTCTCAATCTCGGTCTTGAACTCCTCGTAGGTATCTACTGTGCGTGTGCATGCCTCGCGCATTGCGAGAGCCTTTGTGTGGAGGTTCTTCTGGATGTCGTCGAGCAACTGCTTAACGTATTCTACAATGCCCTCAATTTCACGTGTCTCCTTTGTCAATGTGTCACGGCGCATAACCTCAATTGTACCGTTCTCAATGTCACGTGCACCAAGTACAAGACGCACAGGAACGCCCTTGAGCTCATACTCTGCAAACTTGAATCCGGGACGTTTGTTGTCGGCGTCGTCGAATTTAACGGTGATGCCCAGTTTCTTCAACTCGGCAA
>JAEIGA010007473.1_pt1 | contig 16598 bp, 22 predicted proteins | sample 9270691 | NCBI WGS metagenome assembly JAEIGA01 (sample SAMN17057246, study PRJNA624740) | gut metagenome | biome: biome; isolation source: fecal sample | host: Bos grunniens | place: China: Xizang | collected 2019
GTCAAAGTCTGCCAGACATCTGGCAAGATAATTCTTGCATGATTCCATGTCTACCCTTGAGACTTTGGCATCTACTTCATCAATAGATTTCTTTACAGGCTCAACTTTTTCATCAAATTGCTTGCCAATCCATTTCTTGAGACTTGAATTGAGATAGGCAGAGCTTGAAAGAATACCTACAATCAATGCAAGTGATATAGAAATGTCTTTGAGTGTGATTCCATCCATTGAGATCACCTCCACTTTCCTTTGACTAACACATTGATTGTCATTGTTCCTGTATTTCCATCTCTCACAATGGTGAGTGCGCATGTTGTGGCAGAGCTTTCTTTTGCCTGTGCCACCCAACCTATATTGGAGCCACATGTGTCCATTGTGGCCTCAATAATTGCATCCGTGACATTGAATGGATAGGTCAAACTTGTCTCTCCTGTCTTAAAATTGCTTGCAAATGTTGACCATGTGACATCTGTGCTCTCAACAGTGAGCTTTTTGATTAATTCACAAGCTCCAGATGAGTATTTTGCCCACAACCACCCATTGGATGTGCCTGTTTGAATGATATAATCTGCAAGCTCCTCACCATTCTTTGGCTTGAATGTGCCATCAATAGCCCATGAGGTGTTAAAGACTCCACTAATACCACTTTGACCAAATTTGATGCCTCCAGAGTCAATTTTGATGACATTCTGAGCCTCTTCTTTTGGCAATGCATCCACAACAAGGATTTTGTCACCCTCAAAGATGACATACGAGCCACCCAATGTTGACCAAATTTCATCTGTTGCAACCTGCACAAGCTCTTTTGAGTTTGTGTTGATTTGGTCTGTTATTGTTCCGATTAAATCGGACAATGTTTTCTGGAAATTGCCAAATTCAATCTCAGTGTATTTCTCAAGAATGCAATCATAAGTGAAAGCAATGACTTGAGTCATGATATTGATGCCAAGCCTCTCATCAATGACCTGTATTGTGTCACCTATGTCTGTGATTTTCTCAAGATTAGCCTTGAGGGTATAGTTTACCTTTGGCACACAATTTTCATCCAGATAAGCCTGTGCTTTTGAGCTTAAATCATTCACAAGTGCTTGTTTATAAGCTGATTCTGTTGGGTAATCCTCTTCACTGATGTCCTGCTCAAATTCAACAATCTTTGTATATGGGATTGCATATTGTGTAGAGCTTGAAATATAGATGCTTGCGCTTGGATTAACAGCATTCAAAAGGATTCCATCTCTACCAACAGGCAGAATCTTTGTTGCAACCTCACTCCAATCCTCTTCACATGAGATGTCCTCAAGATTCTTTTTATATCTGACAGTAACACCATTATCTTGCCCAATTGAGCTCAATATTTGGATAGAAAAATTGTTGCGTACAAGATGACCACCCCACAGCTCCAAAATGGTTGAAATACCATCATGCAGGCTTTTTCTCACAACTCTTGTTGAATTAACTGTTGCAATGTCAGAATATGTCACAAAAGGGCTTGTGACATCTGTTGCTCCATTGAGCTGTGACAGGGCATTGTTGCAATTCTTGTTGACAATGTTTGTGTCTGCTATTGCATAATTTTTTGAATCATAAAAAACATGATATGCTTTGGCAGACACCTTTGATTTTGATTTCTCTGGGCTTGAGATTCTGAATGCCTGCTCTCCTTGTGGAGTATTGGCAACAACAATGTTTCCCTCAACAATTACATCCACATACTCAAGACCACAATCAAGATCAAGATAAAAGTCACCATTGTCTTGCTTATAAACTTTTGCCTTTAAAGGCTTGATGACAACATCACCATTTGATGAGAAAACTTTGTCTGTTTTTCCAAAGACTTTAATCATGTTCTCACCTCATTTTCTGTTTATGCCTCTGGCTCTTCTGTTGTCTCCTCTGTTGGAGTCTCTTCTGGCTCCTCCTCTGGCTCTGGAACAGGCTCAAGCCAAACCTCTTTCTTGATTTCATTGAGATATGTGTCAAGCAATGTGACAGCAATTCTCTTTGGGCCTCCTCCAATTACATTGAAAGCCTCATGAAATTTTCTTGTTGCTGTGTCAATGTCATCATACGCAGAGAGGTTTCTGTCTTCTGCTCCACTTGATGTGATAATAACCTTTACGACATAATATTTGTTTACCATTTCAATTCTCCTTTCATTTTTGAAAATATAAAAGGCACCCCAAAGGGTGCCATAAATTCTTTTAAAAATGTGAGGCCAGAGATGGTGACAATATCCCCTTAAAATGTGGTTGATAGGATACTCTAGCCCCAACATTTTATTGCATAAAACAATGAGGAAAATATTACTTTAGCTTAGTAATTATAATGTTGATTTCTTCATCCTCAGATACAATTTTGAATGGTAAAATATTACCATCATTGTCTTTTATTATCAAAATATTATCTTCTTTACCACCAATATCTTTGATACATTCATTAAATACTTTTAGTGTCATAAATAACTCCTAACTAGATTACTTTAATTCACCTTTTAGCACCAAAATGAGATACTTAAAAAACTTTTTTATTATCTCCCATTCTACAATTATAAAGATGATATCTAATAGTTTCATGTCAAACTCCTAATAAGATAACAAAAATAGATTTCTTTTATGTGATACTCACCATGAGAAAATTATAAATGATACTAAGTGTATCTCTCGGCTGTGGCTTATATCATTTCATTCACCTACCAAAGTTATCTTTCATTTAGTCAAATAAAGATTACTTTATCTAAGAAATCTCTCTTATTGTTACAGTAGGTCCAGTGAATGTATCGGCAGAAAAGTAAACTTTCATGCCTTTGCGCATGAACAATGAAACATTACCGCCATAAGTACCATCACCACGGACTACCTCAATAGGATTACCTACACTATCATTCATCTGTATTCGTTGAGAATTTGAAGCTAATGAATGTATTGTAATATAACAATCATATGGTATTGTGTAGAGATTAGTTGGAGATGTGTAATTTGATGCATTAACAGTAACTAAACTGCCGATAGTATCGCCAACTAAATTTGACTTTACTGCACTAAGTAAATCACCAATTGTGATCTCCACAATGTTGACTCCATCAGCCCAAGTGCCTCCAGATGCAACAGTTGTCTGCACCTCATAAAGGGAATCATTTCTCAGAATGAGGTCATTCTTGTTGTATGTCTTGGATGCTGTTGAGCCATTCTCTACACCTGCAATTATTCCACTTAAAGTTTTATTCATCAATGGGTCTGTTGAGGATGCAGAAAAGTTTTGGTCAATTGTGCCTGTGGCATTTGTGACAGTGAATGTTCCTGCTGTTGTTCCATCCGTCAAGGTGATTGTGTAGGTGTCAACAGCTCCCACTGTGCTTGTCTTTGTGATGGATTGAATGCTTGAGCCATTCTTGACCTCAAAAGAGGTTGTTGACCCATCAGTGAGGGTGATTGTGTAGGTATCTGTGAGCCCAGATGTGCCTGTCTTTGTAATTGTAGCAATGTTTGAGCCCCTCTCACCCTTTAACATTGTGACTTTGACCATTTGCCCATTGCCTAAATTTATCAATTCATTCATGCTCTACCCTCCTAATTGGTCACATCCTGTGAAAGGATGATGACTCCAAGCATAATTGTGAAAACATCTCCATTTACAGAAATCTGCACATCAAATGGGTATTGACCTGCATCAAGCTCTGCTGTGTCCTCTGGAGCTATTCTCAAAACATATTTATAGTTTTCACTCTTAGAGATTCCTTGTCCAAGTGACTTCTGGAAAAGTGGCTCCTCGTCAAGTGCATTCTTTTTAACTGTCAAAAAAGCTGTCTCAAGGTCTTGACCTAATCCCTCAAATTCAAGACCAAATGAGCAAGAGTCTCCTCTTGCCATGTTTATTTGGTAATTTGGATAATTTCTCATAAAAACCCCCTTAAATCCATCTTGAATATTGATCTATTTCAATCTTTGTCACTGTACCTGTCCATGAGATTGTATTTTCACCCTTTAAAAGGGCAAATTTGTCATAATCTCCAGACACAAGCCTGTTTTTGAGCACTGTGCCTTTGTATGCCTCAAGCTCTGCTGTGTCAATTGTGATATTGCCCTCATCTCCCAGATTGATTGTGAGGATATTTGTGCCATTTAAGGCAAGAACAATTGAACCTGTGCCATAAATAGTGAGCTTTGGATTGCTCTTGTAGTTTCCAGAATTAAACACCTTGATTGATGTCTGATTTTCCTCTATGACATAAGACAAAGGTGTTTCAATAGTGGAATATTTAAAAGGTTGAACATGAAAAACAATCTTTGCTTTTCTAAAGCGGATTAATCTCTCATAATCAATTTGTCTTGTGATTTTGTACTTATAATACAAGGTTGGCTCATTGGAAAAGATTGCAATGCCCTCTGAGTTGAAATACTCAGATACATCATCAATATCAAAACCACCATGCAGGCCAATTGAAACCTCTCTGTCATAGGCTTGAAAACCTAAGTCTATGACAACATCCCCATCCCTGCCATCAATAGTGTCAACCTGTGTTCTCATTTGAGGCTTGGAAACAGGTGGGAGCTCAGAGATTAAAAGACCTTGGATGTATCTTGAATTTTTCCCATTTAAAACTAAGTAATTCAATCAATCACCCCCTATGTGTAAATAGCTCTTGCAACTGTTTTTTCAACAAACTTGCCTGCCACCTCATCATTAAGCTCAATTTTCATGTCAGACAGAGCCTCTTTGAATGCATCAACCATGCTTTCAGATGTGACCATGCCTGCATAAGCTCCAGAGCCAATTGAACCCTCAAGATTCATGGCTCCATTGATACCACTTGCAATGGCCTCAACCTCAGATAACAAGGTTGGAGCAGATTCTCTCAAGCTCTTTGCCATTCCCTGCATAAAGTCTGGCATCCACTCTTCATAATAATGGAGCTCACCTTTTTCTGGCCTACTGAAATGCAAGAAATCTGCAATTGCTCTTGCAACATCATGAGCAACCTCAGAAACCCTGCCAAGCATGGATTTAATTCCATCAATAAGGCCTTGAATCATATCAACACCCCATTGTTTCATTTGAGCAGGAATCTGAGAGACTTTTGCCTTGATTTTTTCCCAGATTTGACCTGCCATCTGGCTCAAACTTGCAAACATAGACTTGGCACCATTAATCAAGCTCTTTAAAATCTCTTTGCCAGATGCAACAATCTGAGGCCAATTCTCTTTGAGAGTCTTGACTATTGTTGTAATAATCTGAGGCAACATTTCAATGAGCTGTGGCAAGGCTTGAATCAAGCCATTGATTAATGCAACCATGATTTGTATTGATGCATCAACAATCTCTGGCAAATGTTCCATCAGAGTTGTGATGATTGTCTCAATGATTGTTGGCAACATCTCAATGAGCTGTGGGAGAGCATCCAAGATGCCTTGAATCAATCCAAGCATCAGCTCAAGACCTGCCTCAATAATAAGTGGCAGATTGTCAATGAGTGTTTTCACAATTGTCTGCACTAAATCTGGAATCATTGCAATGAGGTCTGGCAAAGCCTCTGCAATACCCTTGACTAAAGCTGTCAAAATCTTGACTCCTGCATCAATAATTTGAGGCAACATTTTGACCAATGTTTTTGTCACCTCAGTGATTATTTTTGTTATAACAGGCACTAGCTTTGGCAAGGCCTCAAGTATTCCATCAGCCAAGGCTGTCAAAATATCTGGAGCAACCTCAAGGATTGCATCAGCAATTGTCTCAACCATCTCAATGACATCTGGAATCATCTGATTAAAATTATCAATGAAACCTTTCACACCATCTTTGATTGAATCCATTGCACCCTCATTGCCTGCAATTAGATCAGAAAAGCCATCCCCAACAGATGAGATGGATGGCAAAAACTGACCCATTAAATTATTTTTAACACCACTCATGGTGCCTTTCATTCTTGTGAGTGAATCCTCAAAAGAGGCTGATGCACTAACCACATCACCACTCATTACCATGCCATAATCTTGAGCCTCCTGCATCAGCTCTTTGATGCCCTCAGCTCCAGAGTTTAAAAGTGGATTGAGCTCAGATGCAGACTTGCCAAAAATCTCCTGTGCTTTTGCGTTTCGCTGTGTCTCATTTTCCATCTTTGACAATGCATCAATTGACTCAAGCAAAACATCCTCAGTGGATTTCATTGAGCCATCTGCATTTTTAAGAGAGACACCAAGCTCCTCAAAAGATGCACCTGCACCCTTGACACCACTCTCTGCATTAGCAAGCTCTTTTGTGATATTCTTAACCCCTTTTGAGACATCATCAATTGAGGCTCCACTTCTCTCCATTGCATAACTCAATTCTTGATAGGTGTCTGATGCAAGTCCAAGTTTTTGAGATTCTTTGTCAATCTCATCACCTGCACTTGCAACAGCATTTGCCATATCCCAGACAGCTTTGCCTGTGGCTGTTGCAATGGCACCAATTGAGGCCACGGCTCCTGTGACAACAGTTGCCATTGTGGATGCAATTGATTTGAATTTGTCAAATGAGGCACCTGCCTCATCTGTCTGCTTGGCTGTGTCCTGTGTTTCATTGCCAAGCTCATCCATTGCCTTTCTTGTCTCATCAAGAATCTTTTGTGATGAATTAATCTCATTTTTTAGGCTTGACATGGCACTTTTTGACTCATTCATTGAGGCTGTGCTCTGGGCAAGCTCATCACCTAAAGAGGCAACCCTCTTTTCCTGCTCTTTGTATGCCTCAGAATCCTCACCAAGCTCTTTGCCAATCTTGTCAAGGTCTTTGACCGCTTGATTGTATTCCTTAGACAGCTCTTTGTGTCTCACCTGCTGTTTCTGGAGCTCAACAGAATAGTTTGCCATTGAATTTTTTGCCTTTGCAAGCTCTTTCTCCTGCTCCTCAATGCTCTTGTTGAGTTGTTCTTGCAATTCATCTGTGCTTTTTAGACCCTTGTCTGCTGTTGCAAACTCATTTGCCTGCTCTTTTAGTGCTCCAGACATCTTTGAAAGGTCTTTTGTACACTGTGAGAGGGCTTGTCTGTATTCTTTTTCACCTGTGAGCTTAACGGAACCACCAAAACCTGCCATGTGCTACCCCCTAAAACCATTCTTGTGATTTTTGTACTTGCGCATAGGCCTCTGCATAGGTCAAATTATTTCTAAACATGCGCATTTCATAACTCCATGTATCTTTATAATGGTTGTAAAGTTTGGAAAACATTGAAAGAGTGAGCCTGCCCACCTCTTTTTGAGACAGACCCAACTTTGAACATCCTATGAAATAAAACCAAGAGAAATCTATTGGCTCATACTCATCTGACTCCTCTTGGATTACTCGTTTTTTGACTCTTCACCATCCATGCGCTGTGACTCAATAACAGTTTCATGGATTTTTTCTGTGGCCTTTTCAAGACCTATCTCAGTGATAAGTCTGCCACCCTGTTTGATTGTGATAAATGGTCTTAAAGATTGAACATCACCTTGAGCTCTTTTTTCATCATTCTCAATGTCAATGCCCTCATTTATCATTTCAGTAAAACCAAATATAATTGCTTTTGCATCTGGCTCACCTTTGTTTGCATCCTGTTCATCCTCTGTCAATAAATCCCAAGAGCCCTCACCATTCTTTTTCTCAAAATCTCTTTTGCCATAGAAAGTGCCATCTGTATAATCACCCCAAAGCTCAACAGAGCCATATTGTTCTTGAATGGCCTCCATGACATTTAGGTTGAAAACTAAAGCATAATTAATGCCATTAACCTGCAATTCTTTCTTAACATCTTTCATTTTTTACCCCTCCAATTGAACATAAAAAGGAGCGCAAATGTTTGCGCTCCTTAATCTAAATTTTTCATTACTCAGCATTAACCCAAACAGCATAAAGTGTGACATCTGCTGTTGGCTTATATGGGCTTGCAACATTTGGTGCTGTTGCTGTTGGAGTTGTTGCCCATCCTCCAAACTCTTTCTCAGATGGTGCTGTGAGTGTTGAGCCATCATCAAGAGTGATGCTCTCACCAAACTCAACTGTCTCAGATGCAATCTCACCTGTTCCACCATTTGCATTGTAAATAACTGTGAACTCTGGATTTGCAGGTGTTCCACCAAGCAGGCTCTCCAAGTATGCAATTGCATCACTCTGGCTGTCAAAAGTTTCGGTCTTTGACCAATCACCATTGGCAAGCTGTGAGATGATTCCCTGCAATGTTGGAGTTGCAAAAGCAAGAGATTCACCCTTTGTGTTGTCATCCTGTGATGGCTCTGAGAACTTAACTTTGTATAAAAATTCAACCTTGAATTTCTGTACTCCATTAACCATCTTTCTAATGACTCTGCCCCATCCAACATAAGGAGCAACATCATTTGAGTTTCTAATCATTTCACCATCCTGTGAAATGGTATGACCCAAAAGATTTGCCATTGTGACATCATCATCCTCATCAATGCCTGCTGTCACATTGCCACCTGCAAAAGATGTGTCTGACTCTGCCAGACCATCATCTGCATAAAGTTTGGCCTCATTGTTTGTGATTGACACCTGTGAGCTGATTGCCTTGGCAGGCTTGTGTGCCCCATCATAGGATGGTGTGCCATCTTCTGCCTCAGTTAAGATGCCATATCTAAAATTATTTAAACCAATTTTAGCCATCTTGATTCTCCTCCTTGTTTAAATTTTGAAAAGTTGCAAAGCATAATGTCTTGTGATAGTAACCTGTCTCATCCTCAAACATGTCAGTTGAGTCTCTTGTTGGTTGCCATGTAAATCCATTAGCTTTTAATTTCTCTTTTATTTGCTCTATAACCTTTGAATAATTGCTCTTTGAATAGACATCAAAATCATAAAAATCTACATAACCAAGGAGCTCATCATCTCCAGAGTATGAATTGTCAGCATAGGTCTGATTATAAGTGACATAACAAGTTGCATTGCCATTATATCTGAGGTATTTCACAGGGATTAATGTTTCATCAACTGTGAAACCTGCAAAGATGGTCTCAATTAATTCATTCATTTTTATCCCTCCTTAAAGAAATGGAACCTCAGATGAGTCAACAGCTACAAAATCACTGTCATCAAGCAACCCATGAGACAACTCTTTCTGAGCTTTGAGCATCACTCTTTCAAGCTCTTTATACTTGAAAGCATTTCTAAAAAATGGCTGTTTTGGAAATGGTGATGTTGACCTCCCATACTCATAAAGATTGCAAAGAAAATCAACAGGCACACCTTTGTCTGTGTGATACATCCTGCCCTTTGCAGACCTTGAAAAATATTTTCTGTTTGGATCACTAAAAGGAATATAGCCAGAGCAATAAACCTTGGTATTGATGCCCCCATCAGATGGAGTGTGATAAGTCTTGGAGACTTTGAACTTGCCTGCAATCTCTTTTGTTGGAGCTGACAATTTGACATTGTGCCAAACCTGTTCTGCTCCTGCTTTGGTCATTCCACCAAAGATTGCATCTGCATGGTCATTGACCTCTTGAAATTGACTCATCACATCATCTGGGAGAACCACATCCATCATTGCCATTAGTGAGTGACCTCCTCTGCTTGAATCTCAAGCTCCACATCAGCCTCATTAACATTGTTGACATATTTGATGAGATAGGTTTTATTCTTAAAATCAATCTCCATTTTTCTCTCAATATCAATGCTTTTTGGGTATCTGATTGTGAACCTTGTCAGAGCTTTTTCAAAGTCTGAATCATTGCGATAAATGGTCATGCCTTTAGTTGTGACTACTTCTGCATAGGGTGAAAAAATGAGTGTTCTTTTAACACTCTGAAAGCCCTGTCCATCCGTCACAACCTCAATTTTGTAGATTTTGATTTTGTGTCTGTATTTGCCTGCATTAATTCCATTATCAAGATTTTTATTCATAATAGATTCACACTATGCATTCCAAGAATGCAATCCACAACTTTATTGAGGTTGTCTTTCTCGACATAAAGCGTGCGATTGTCATACATGTCTTGAACAAGTATGAGCACCACAATCACAAAGTCTGGAAAAGTGTCAGCCTCCTCTGGGGTGCGCCCTGTGTATGAGCAGACAAACGTTTTGGCAACCGATAACAGGTTATTGAGCAAATTTGTTTCACTTGTATCAAGTGTTTCATCAATACGGATATAATCAGCACAATCTTGTGCTGTAATATCTGAGATTTTTTGAATCGCATTCATTTAGGCCTCCTCTCTGGGGAATTAGCCCTCACTCTGTGACTCACTCTGACTTGTAGGCTCATAAATAGCATACAATGTCACATTGCCTGTTGGCTTATATGGTGATGCAAGTGGCTCTGTTGAGCTTGCACCCTCACCCCAACCAACAAAAGTCTGCTCAGATGGTGGTGTGATTCCTGCTCCATCATTGAGAGCAACTGTGTTTCCTGCAATAACTGTGACAGGTGAAACTGTGCCTGTTCCCTCTCCCACATTGTATGTCACTGTATATGTGCCAATGTTCACTGTTGCTGATGCATAAGCACTCACATCAACTGTGCCATTTTCTGTGATTTCCACTGTGCCAGATGGCTGTGGAACCTCAACATTTGCCTTGGCATACTGTGTCACATCAACCTCACCATTTAAGGTGATTGTCTTTGTGCCTGTTGGTGTTATAAGAGTGTATTCCTGTGCAAAGCCATCAGAAATGAAAGACTCTGCAAGGGTGTCATCAAACTCAGCAATCTGGCCACATGCAACAGAGGTGAGCTCTCCTGTTGAGCTGTCTCTGTATGTAAAAGGCTTTAATGCAATAATCTTTGTCATGACTTTTTCCCCTTTCTGCTAGATTTCTTTGGCTCCTCTTTTGGCTCTGCCTCTGGCTCTGCCTTTGTCTCTGCCTTTGCTTTTGGCTGAGTCTCGACAAGCTCAACAATCTGGCCTGCCTTTAAAAGGTTTTCAACAAGGGCAGGGTCAGAGATTTCTCTGACCTCACCCATTTGCATTGAAATTTTTATGCCAGAGAAAGAGACAGTTGCTTTATATTTAGCCATGTCTCTACCTCCTCACAGATTAACCCATTACAAGACGAGCAATCTTCTGAGCATCCTCAACCTTTGAGTCAAACTCAAACCATCCAACTACACCAACAGCATGCTCATCAGCATATTTCTCTCTAAGAACCTCAATGTTGATGTCCTCAGAGAACTTTGTTGCAAGACCTTTCATGTCACCATAGTAAATGACATTCTTGCCTGTTGCGATTGCAGGCATTTGATCAGAAACATAAACAGGCTTACCCAGAAGAGATGTGCCAAATGGGAGTGAAACATCATCCTGTAATAAGTATCTGCCCATAGAATCCTTGAGGAGTCTGAGAGCTGTTCTTGTAGATGGTGCCATAACCCAAATTGCATTGCTCTGGAACATATCCTTAATAGAATCATGGAGCTTGACAACATCATCTGCTGTGATTGTGTCAGCAGAAACAAGCTGAACCTTGTTTGCAAGGTCTGAAAGACCAACAACCTTGTGTGATGGGTCAGATGGGTCAAGGAGCTCCTTGTCAATGAATCTTGCAATTGCCTCAGCCATTGCATCAACTACAAAGTCAACAATGTTGAACTGTGCATTGTTGATGAGTGAGCGAGAAATCTTTGAAAGAGCACCTGCAAGGAATCCACTCAACTGAATGTGATTGAATGCACCATTGTGTGATGCAAGAGGTGTAAACTCTGATGCATAAGCAACAGTGATGTTTGTTTCGCTTGTGTCATAATATGGGATTTCAAGGTTGCCCTTGACATTATACTTGCTTGATCTATCAAGTACAGGTGAAAGCTCATAAACTTTCTTGATAATCTTGTTTGCAATTGTTGTTGGGATGAGAACCTGTCCAGAACCCTCAGCAGGTGTGAGCTCACCCTCTCTCTGATGAATTGCTCTGTTTCTGAGGTAATTCTCAAAGAGCTCATAATCAGCCTTTTCCTGCTCCTGTGCTTTCTGCTCCTGTGCTCTCTTGTCAAGGCATCTTTCACCATCTGCCTTTGGCTCTTCACCACAATCCTCAAGAGCCATTTCTTCAATGCCTGTGAGTGTCTTTAAAAGGTCAAGCACCTTTCTGACATCATCACGAATCTCAGCAAGCTCCTGCGCCTCGGCATCTGTGAGCTCTCTTTTCTCAGCCTTTGCATTTTCAACAATGCTCTCAGCTCTCTGAATTAACTCATTCTTTTTCTCAACGTACTCTTTGAACTTCATGATTTTTCTCCTTTCATCTCTGCAATCATTTGCTCATATTTTGAATAATCAATCTCTTTATCTTCTGGAGTTTTTTCATTCTCCTCAGATTCATTTCTTTGCTCCTCTTCTGGGAGCTCATCTTCTGGCTCATTCTCCTGCTCTGTCTCATCAATGACCTCAAGGCCATCATCAAAAACATCTGCTCTAAAATGAGCACCATCCTCATCAGCTCTGACCATGACAAGTGTGCCATCATAGGCAGGTGTGCACTCTCGATTCAAAAGAGACACCTCCTCAAGGTCAAGGTCTTTCACTTTTCTGAGTGGCAAGTCTGTGTCTGGGTCAATTCCTGCCTCAATGCCATTTTTTCTGTCATAGAAACCAAATGACCAACCAACAAGATTGCCTGCTTTTGCATCCCTCACAACCTGCTCATCTCTGATGATTGTGTGAACCCTCAAGCCAATTGCATCCTCTGTGAGGTCAAGATTACCCTCTTTCTGGGAGCCAAGTTTTCTCAGCTCATCATGATTCAAAAGGATTTTCACATCATCATTTCTCTTGAGGGCACTTGCAAAAGCCCCCTTGCAAATCCTCTCAACAAATCGCCCCATTCTTGACCAAAGAGGCTTGCTGTTTCGCTCAATTGCGTTGACATAGCCATCAATCTCAACTGAGTCAGCTCTGATTCTAATTTGCATCAACTCACCTCCTTAAACCCAATTTTCACCACTCTCATCCCAATAGGATGTTGTTTTTGTGTCCATTTCAAAGAATGATGAGCCATTTCCCATGTCTGGAAAATTAACTTTTGTTGGCTTTGTGTCAGTGCTCAATCCTTTGAACTGATATTCATTGGTTGAGCCTGTCTTTGATATACCTGTGTATGTAACCATGTTCATTCCTCCTTTTTTATTTCATCTCTCTCAGCAGAGTTGCCAGATTCATCAAATGCCTCTGCCTCCTCATGACCAATTACCATGTCATTTTCCTCTGCTGTTGTGATGTCTGCTGTTTCTCCTGTATTTGGCACAAAATAAACATGCTCATTTGTGTCATACAGGCAAGCACCAAGGCCAACATTAACAACATCCAAACCCTCAATGTCGTTTCTGTTTTCCTCTCTTCTAATTTCATTGAGAGTGAGGAATCCAACCTCTTTTGCTAGTTTGTAACTCTCATATCTTTCTTTGAGTGATGCTCTGATGATTTCCTTGACATCAAATTCAAAGAAATAATTTTTCTTTTCCTTTTCAAGTAAAAGGTTTCTGTCCAGAGCTGTTTCAAAGGCTCTAATTATTGGATAGATTCCTAGCTTGAAAGTTTTGTCAAAGTCATCATAAATGTGGAAAATATTATTGATTTCTGCCTGCAAGGTCTTTTTGCTCTCATTCAATTGCATTTCAACTGAGCTGTTTGATGCCTCTTGGAACTCAAGGCCTTTATTGAGAACAACAACATTTTCCTCATTGTTTGCATATAGATTGCGCCAAGCTGTTTTGAGCTTTTCAATTTCCTCTGTTCCAAGTTTATGGTCTGACTTGAGGAAACCTTTTTTGTTTCCACCTGTCTTGACCATGCCCAATTGATAGAGCAAAGTCTGATAAGCTGTTTCAAGAGCCTTGGAAACCTCAGCAATGACAGATGTGCCTTGTGCTCCATCCTTGGTGTCTCTCAAAATCTTGATAAAGTTGTAATCTTTATACTCTGCACCCATAACCAAGAGCCGGTATGTTTTATAAATAGGCTCATAGGTTTTCATGATTTCAATGTATCTTTCCTCAACATAAAAAAGGCCTGTCACATCATTGCGATTGCGCTCAATGTAACAATAGCCTCCTTTACCAAGGAAATAGTCCTCAATCATGGCTTTTTTCATTTGAAAAGCATCAAGGGTGTCACCTGTGTCACCATTTAACAACTTTACTCTCTCATCATCTGTGACCTCCTCAACTTTACCCTGCTTTACCTTGTAAAGTTTCACTGGCATTGAGGCAATACAGTTTGAGATTAGATCAATTGCTCCAGAGACAGCAGGCAAGGTCAATGCCTTTTCCCTTGTGATGGTCTCTCCACTCAGCAAAGCTCTGAGGAGCACATCATCAACCTCTGGCTCTGTTTGAGGTGTTTGCTCTGGAGGGCTCTCATCATCTCTTTTTAACATCTGAAAAAATCCCATTCTTTCCCTCCTTTCTCCTTAGATTGTTTGGACAACAAAATCCATTTGATTCAAGAAACAATCTTGTTGCAAAAGATAGGTTGCATTAATAAGTGAAACAACCATGTCCACCTTGCCCTTTGATTTTTTCTTGTTCACATATTGATTTTTGTTGGTGTCCAGAACGCATCTGGCATTCTGGAAATTTATCTCAAGCAATGGGTTTTCTGTATAACAAAACTCTTTGCTCAAAATCTTTTCTTTCAAGAGCTTTGTTGGTGGATGCAAAACACTTGAGTGCTGTCTTATCTCAACACAATTGAGACCTCTTTGATGCTTTTCCTCATTGCCCTTTTCAATCTTCTGGGCAGAGCTCAAAGCATTCCATCTGTCATATCCAACAGCCACAACATCCACACCAAGCCAATCCTCAAGTGACAGGATAAACTCTTCTATGTAGCCATAATCAATGACCCTATCACCACAAGCATGAATCTTTTTGACCTTTGCATTGAGCAAGAGTCTATAATCAACCTTTTCAAACTTGCTTTTCTCATCAATCCTGCCCTCTGGAATAAATCCAAAAACATCTGCAAGGATTCTGTTGTCATCATCAGCAGAAACCATTGCAACTGAGGTGTTATCATTTGACTCTGAAAAGTCCAGACCCAAATAAACCTGTCTACCTTTCCAATCAATCTTGGAAACTTTGCAAGCCTGCACATCTTTTGCATCAACATATGTCTCTGTGCCAATGCCTTGATAAATGATATTACAGTGTTTGCATAGAAAGTTTTCTCTTGCAGACTCAACCGCTATTGCATAGGCTCTCTTTTTTAAGAGGTCTTGCCAAATTTCTGGGATTTCAAGAGCAACAGGGTTTGCTTGTTTAAGGATATTGTCATTTGTTTCCCATCCAACAACCTCATCTGGCTCATAAAGGAGAGCAAAGATTGTTTCATCCTTTTCAATTCCATCAAGCACCTTTTTTGCATAACCAACCTCACTCTCAAATGGGTTGTCAATTGTTGGGTACTTGGTGGAAACAATAAAGCCAAGTTTATTCAAAATGTTTAGCTGTCCAGAGCGCATTGCATCAATTGGATAACTAATAGGCAAAGCTCCAACCTCATCAGCAATGAACACATTTGGGAGCTTGCCATCCATTCTGGATGTAGAAAAAGAAAGAGGAATATATTGGGTCTCCTTTGGCAAAAACTCAATATAATCCCTCACGATCTTAAATCTCTTTTTATCTCTATACTCATACAAGAGAGGGGATGACCTTATAATCTCGGTCATGGCCTCTCTCACCTCTCTTGAGAGTGAACCATCTGGAGCCACACTGTAAAACTTTGAAAACTGTGGCTCTGTTAAAAATAGGATGATAAAAATTGTGGCAACAGTAAAAGTCTTGAAATTCTTTCTGCAAATCTCAAGCAATCCTGTCTCAGATCTTCTCTTTTGTGTGTTGTCTCGATAGACAACACAAAGAATGGCTGTATAAAATAACCATTGATAACCACAAGAACACTCATAAATCGTTTTGCCTGCCTTTAGGCCTTTTGGCATTATGAGAATCTTGAGGATATTTTCAACTTGTCTGAGCTTTTCAAGGCTCAACATATATTTCTTGTCTTTGCCCTCACAAATACGCATAAATTCACGCATTTGCTTTTTGACATATTTTGGAGTTGACTTTTTACGGATGGAATCTTTGCAATATTTATATGCTCTATTCTCTGTCATCCGTATCACCACCATTTATGATGTTCATTAGTGGGTCAACATCTTCTTTCTCCTCATCAACTCCATAAGATTTGAGAATCCTCATCAAAGTGGCAACAGTTTTGTTTGCTGAGTCAACTGTCTTGTTATAACTAGACAAGGCAGGGTTTGAATACAAGTTTTTTCTGCCTTTGACATACTCTTTTTTTACTGTCATTCCCTCTTCATCAAGGGTCTTTGCCAAATCCTCTAAAATATCCAATTGTACAAGATACCTCTGGAATGTAGTCACAAAAAAGAAATTGGATTGCACTCCAGATTGTTCTGCAAGCCTCATAATCTCATCAGCCTGCCTTTTTAAATCTTGATTTTCCATATTATGCACCCCTCAAAATTTCATCTCATTATGGTTTTATGTGCTTTTCAATGTTCCCTTAAACTTTTTATTGTTTTTTTAGGCTTTTCGCCTCTTTTTCATTACAAATTAAGCTGTTTTTCCAATTTTTTCCAAAAAATCACATGTTTTTTGCGCTATCGTA
>JAEIGA010007474.1_pt1 | contig 16598 bp, 25 predicted proteins | sample 9270691 | NCBI WGS metagenome assembly JAEIGA01 (sample SAMN17057246, study PRJNA624740) | gut metagenome | biome: biome; isolation source: fecal sample | host: Bos grunniens | place: China: Xizang | collected 2019
GTGGTTTCCCCCGTCTCCCGGCTGCTGACTTCCCCCATTAGTTAAAAGATATTAGCAATCAGAACGCCGGACTGCTAGCAATCCGGGAACGTGCGTGCTAGCAATCAGAACGCCGGACTGCTAGCAATCCGGGAACGTGCGTGCTAGCAATCAGAACGCCGGAGTTAATAAGTTGAAAAGCTGTTGAAAAGCTGTTGAAAACAAATAGAAAAAACTACTGCAAATATTCTAGTTTATCTGCATTTTGTATAGTGCATTTTATATGCAGATATGGTATACTATAATCAGAAAAGGGAAAGGGAAAGCCGCCCGAACAAAGGGCTTTCAGATATGGTAAACGGCTGCAAGCCGGGAAAGGGTTGTATTATGAGAACTAAAATCAAAATGTCAATGAGACAAGCGCACGCAGGCGCGCAGTTTGTCGGAACAGCAGGCTACTGCGAAATGTGGTATTTGCTGAATAGGCGTGAACCTTTCGCATATAATGCAGGCCTATACGGGTGGAACAATGACACGTACTATATTGTTGATTCTGCCGGGAATTCGTGGGCATTATCTACGGGTTATCGCAATACGCAAGGTGAACGCCTGCCCTATGAAATTATGCACGAATATGAAACCAAAGCGAAAGAGTGCATTGAATCATCCGAACGTGATAAAATCTTGCGTGACTTTTTGGCGAAAGTTGCGGCAGAATATGGCGACAAATACCGCTATGGTAGATTCTAATTGCAGGGCTATACCCTGCACAAAGGGAAAGAAAGCCCTTTCCCTTTGTGGAGTGCATAGCACTACTATAACATTGTTCCACGTGGAACAAAGAAAGGCGGCTATTATGGCAAGCGTAAAATTTGACGAATGCAAGAAGTATTTCACCATTGAGGAATACGAAAGATGCAAACAGCACGCAAAAGAGGGTTTTGAGAAAGGCGAACTGCTTTCACTGATAACCCTATTTGCAGGCAGTAGGAAACTGCTGAATTATGAATTGACGTGGGCTATAAATCGCCCTCACCCCGAAAGAACCTATTTCGGAGACGGGATTGACATTAACTGCGAAATCTGGACTTTCGACCCCGTAGAGGGAGTGCGCAAAACATGGTGTTCACTATGGGAAATTTGCCAAATCAGCCCCGAATTCACCCGTGATGACTGCGGCTACCAAACAGTTTTCAAAGAAGTAAAATAAACAATAAAGCTGCCCTATCGGCTATACGGGGAGAAAGGAAAATACTATGTTATACAAGATCGAAACTGCCCATTGCACCTATTATATTTCCAGTGTTAGCCCTAAAGAATATTTTATCATGTGCGAAACAATGGGCGGCTGTTCTCCGGTAGCAGTAAAGCCGTATACTACCCCCGGCAGGGCTGAAAAGGCATTGCTGCTCATTGGGAAAGCCCTTGAAAAATCCGGCTTGCTTGAAACAATCCCGAATACTCAAACAAAAATGTATTCCTGCTATGCTGATTTACCCTATCTTAAAAAGGAAAGAAAGTTTGAAAATACCCCGGTGCGGGAGTTTGTCAAAAAGTGGTATTGAAATAAATAGCTGCCCTATCGGCTATACGGGGAGAAAGGAAATTACCATGAAAAGAGAATGGAAATTGATTGCAACGGCACAAACCGTTGACGGGATTGAAAAACTGATAAATGAGTTTTACTTTTCAACCCGCTATTCCGTACACCCGCAATCGCTTGAAATACTGCATGACGGAAAACCCGTAAATAATCAGGCAATGCGAATTGTAATGAAAAAGGAACGATTCAGATTTGAAATAGCCGTCTTTTGAAAACAAAATCCCCGCCCAAAGCGGGCGGGGAAATCCAGAAAGGAAAGGTATTGAAAATGGATAAAAAGGAAATCAAAATTGCGGCTCTGAAAGCCCTTGAAGAACACCACGAAAGAAGAATGTCAGATATTCGCTTTATGCAGAGTGAAATGCTTTCCTACTATCGGGAAATCCCCGCTGCAGAGGAAAATGAGTTTTGGCGTTATCTGACGGCTATTGAAGCATGGCACGTTCAAAAGCTGAAAAAGATTCGCACTGAATTGGGCGAATTGGGTGAACCGGAATACGTGCATTACACGCTTGTTCCCCCGCTGTGAACACGATCTGAAAGATTTTCGATACTGTCAGAAAGTCGGTTGACACTCTTTGTTATCTCTTTCATTTCCTTTGAGTGCGTTTCCGTTATTTCAAGGATTGCCGCCCGGTTTTCTTCTCTTTCCCGCTGCATATCCTCTTTGAATTCCTGCCGCATTGCAGCTATTTCCGCTTTATGATCTTTGTGCAGATAGCAGATTGCAAGCAAGAGGATTATAACCATTGCAACGGGAAAGCCGAAATCTTGAAATATCTCTGTCATACCGCAAAGCCCCTTTCAAGTGCAGCTTTCGTCAGTCTGCCGCATACGCCGTCCGGTAAAAGCCCGAAACGTGCTTGAAAGCGTTTCAGTGCGCGGAGTGTAGCAGAACCGAAACTGCCGTCAATGCCCCATACGCCCAAATCAAAGCCGTGTGCCTGCAGATAATACTGCATCCACTTCACGCCGGAACTATTATCCGATTGCCGGATAGTATAGTCAGGGCGGGTGTACGGATTTGCAGAGCCGGGATTTACGATACAGCCCAAATAGGTATAGGCTGAACCCTGCCCCCAATTTGCCCCCGATCTGACACGGGTTACAAAAGGGCGGTGTGCCCATTCCGATTCAGAGGTAACAATACTGCCGTCAGGGTTTATGCCCTCACAAATCGCAACGTGTCCGGCCCCGTCTGCGCTGTTTCCGGCCTTGCCCTTTGCCCATACAAGGCAGCCGCCGAAAGACGGTTCACGCTTGACGGCAAGCCCCTGCGATTCGGCAAGTGCTGCAAAGTTTTCGGCATTGGTATTGCCTAGGTAAATGCAAGCCCCGGTGTTTATGATCTCATTAAAACGCCCGGTCGCATATCCTACGCAATTCGCAAGCACTGTCAAGCCTGCCTGCTTTGGATTCCCGGCAATGCAGGGGTTATATCCCCCGTCTGCTTTCCGGTTGTAATACGGATTGCCGGATTGCGGTTTCAGTCCTCTAGGTGTAAACATAAGATACAGCCCCTTTCGCATTATTGCAGGGAATGGACGGGGCGCAGAGTTTCGCCCCGTGTGTAATGCCCGGCAGAGGTAAGCCGGATTCCCTGCTACATTCATTATAGCATTTTTGCCGGGCTTTGTCAAGTCCTGCAGAAAATGAAGAAAATCTGCATTTTGTATAGTGCAAAATCGTTTCGCAAGGTGTATACTATAATCAGCCGAAAGGCAATAACAGAAAGGAAGATTGAAAAATGAAAATCCAGATGAACGAAAGAGCCGCCGTTGCTGCACTTGCAGCTATGAAAGTTGTGCTTGAAAGCCGAAAAGAGTGCGGCGCAGACCCGGCAGAAGAAACTGCTATGCAGACAAAAGCTGCTGTGATTGCAATTCTGAAAGCATTTCGCAATTCCGGGCACTTTGTGCTTGCAACGGAAATCGCAAAAGACTTTGAGGGGGTATGGGGATGAACGAAAACGGCATTTTTGCCGCCCGCCTGCGCTTGCGTATGGCAAGCAAACTGTATTCGCAGAACCGACTTGCCAAAGAGTGCGGCATAGAGCGAACGCAAATCAGCAAATATCTGAATTGTGTATGCGCTCCGAACGCCCGGCAGCTTTGGAGACTGTGCCGGGCACTGGATTGCAGCGCAGATTATCTGATAGGGTTATCAGACTATCCGTTCACGGCTGATAAGATACTAAAGGCTTTGGGGAAATGAGGTGAACGCTGTGCGGCGGTGTAGAAGTCCGACTATTATCTGATTATCTGTCCGTATATTGTTCCACGTGGAACAATCCGAAACTATAACCGTTCAGACAAACACGCTTGCCCGACGAACAGGGCACAATAATGAAAGTGAGGAATACTATTATGAAAAATCCTGCAAGAGTAACAACCGGAACAGTCCGTCTGATCTTTACGGCACTGGAAGAACCCCGCGAAAACAAGAACGGCAAACTGAAATATTCAGTCCGTATGGCAATTCCGAAAACCGACACGAAAACCCTTGAAATTCTGCGCGGCGGTATTCAGGCCGCATACGAAGCAGGCGAAACTGTGCTGAAAGGCAAGGGCAAGACTGTGCCGGAACTGTCACGCCTTGACGATCCTATTCATGACGGTGATCTTGAAAGACCGGACGACCCGGCTTGTGAGGGGATGTTCTATCTGAACGCAAGCACGGATTTTGAACCGGGTTTCTTTAACACCGATCTGGAAGAAATCCCGGCAAAGGAATTCTATTCCGGCTGCATGGCAAGAGTGTGCGTGACATTCTTTGCCTACAATGTCACGGGCGGCAGGGGCATTGCCTGCGGACTGAACAGCCTGCAGTTTATTGCCGACAATGAGCCGCTGTTCGTCAAGAATAATCCGAAAGACGATTTTGCGTGATTTGAAAACGGCAAGCCCCGCCTGCAACGGGCGGGGCTTTACTGCCGGGAAAGGATAAGCAATGTACGAAAATGTGAAAGACGATTCTTTATTTACAAGCAGCGTTGTGTTTTATCAGAGGGATATTCTGCAAGAGGTAGAATGGTTTTTCAGAAATGTAAAGGTTTATAATCTGCCGCATAGTTATCGTGAACTTCTGAAAGCAGCGGTACATTATTCGGTGCAGGGTAAATTCTACGAAGCACTCCGGGCATTGCATGATTGTACGGAAATGCGCAAGGAATACGGGGCTTTCTGAAAGGGGTGAAACCAAATGAATGTACTTGTTGCCTGCGAAGAAAGTCAGGAAGTCTGCAAGGCGTTTCGTGCAAAGGGGCATAATGCTTTTAGCTGTGATCTTGTTCAGTGCTCAGGCGGTAAACCGCATTGGCACATTCAAGGCAATGCCCTTGACTATCTGATACCACGTGAGGGGCGGTACGATTCTGATACAGCTATTTATTTCTTAACACAAGACGGGTATTATCAAAGTGTTCCGAAATGGGATATTCTTATCGTACATCCGCCATGCACTTATTTAACTGTTACCGGAAATAGGTGGTTTAATACTGAAAGGTACGGCGAAAAGGCAATAGAGAGAATGAGACAGCGTGAACTTGCTATTGATTTCTTTCTTGCTTTTGCTTTTGCAGATATTCCAAAAATATGCATTGAAAACCCTATCGGCTGTATGTCAAGTCAATACAGAAAGCCCGATCAAATTATACAGCCCTATCAGTTTGGGCATCCTATGCGGAAAGCTACTTGCCTATGGCTGAAAGGATTGCCGAAATTGCAGCCTACAGAAATAGTTGAACCCGATATTTACTATTATACGGCAGCAAACGGGAGAATCAAAAGCGATAGTCGATATAGAAGTCAAGGTAAAAAAAGCGAATGGGCAAGACAACGGAGCAAGACTTTTCCGGGCATTGCCCGCGCAATGGCTGAACAATGGGGGTGAAAGGATTGCCTAAAGCAATCAGCAAATCCGTACTGAAAGCAAGCGCAGAGCAGCTTGCAGCAACTGTGCGGAATTTCAATACCAGAATTCGCAATGCCGTGAAATCCGGCAGACTGCCTGCAGAGTTTGCCCCGGACAGGGCAAGCGCAAGGGAAATCCTTGCAAGCGTGAAAGACTTGCCCTCTGCAGAACAGTACTACGAAATCCGGCGCAGAACCAGACAGCTTGAAAAAGCAAGAGGGAAACTTCTGCAGCCGAAAACCACAAAAGCCGGGGTAAAGACTACTGAATGGGAATTGCAGGAATTCCGGGAAAATCAGAGGAAAGTGAACCGCGAAAGAAAGCGGCAGGCTGAAAGGACTGGAAAGCAGATTGACGGACAGGAAGTAGCAGGCGAAAGAGCAGCATTTTCAAAGCAGGCCGCACAAAAGCCGTTCCGTTATCAGCCGACTAAAGAAAAGGAATTCAGAAAACTTGCGGGCTTTATGCGGAAAATGGCAAAACCCTCTGCGCAGAAATACTTTGATAATTTCAAAAAGGCTATGCGAAATCGTTTCAGCGGGGCAGAATTGAGTGGGATTCTCAAAGCACTGGAAAAGGCGGGTGCAGCCGGACTTGATAGGGCATACCACAACGGCGAAGCCGAAGCCGATCTGAATACTTACCCGGATGCGCATTATGCGAGGGGCAAGAAAGGTGCTCCGGGTGCTCCGGCACTTGACTTGCCGCAAAGCAAAGCGATTGTCAGGGTATTGCAGAAATACACATGAAACGATATGCGGCAGACTTTGAGACAACTACAATTATTCCCGCCCGTGTATGGGCTTGGGGCGTTGCTTGCACAGATACGCCGGAACAAGTCCAGACCGGAGAAACGATTGACAGCTTTATAGAATGGTGCAAAGGTGCAAAAAACCCGGTTGTCTACTTTCATAACGAAAAGTTTGACGGCAGCTTTATTCTTTACTACTTGCTTACAAACGGCTATGAATGGAAACACGAAAAGGGAGAATGTACCGGAAATGACTTCACAACGATCATTGACAATTTCGGTAAATTCTACGCGATAGAAATTTACTGGAGTAGAAAGGGGCATAAAGTGCACAAATGCACGATCTATGACAGCTTTAAGATAATCCCTATGTCGGTCGAAAAAGCTGCAAAGGACTTTGGGCTGAAAATCGAAAAACTTGAAATTGACTATACTGCGCATGATGAACCGGGGAAACCAGTTACAGAGAAAGAATGGGAATATCTGCATAATGACGTTTCGATCATGGCGCAAGTGCTGCATTTCATGTTTGAAAACGAAATGACGAAAATCACGATAGGTGCTTGCGCTCTATCTGACTATAAGAAATTCATAGGGCAGAGAATGTTTGATTGCCTATTTCCGAAAATTCCGTTTGAACTGGATTCACAAATGCGCCCGGCTTACAAAGGCGGGTGGTGCTATGCTAACCCGGAACACGCCGGGCAGGATGTGGGGAAAGGCATGGTATTTGACGTAAACAGCCTTTATCCGTCACAAATGGCAAGCCGCCCTTTGCCTTGGGGTGTGCCTTGGGAATACTCCGGGCAGTATGAACATGATGAAAAATTCCCGCTGTATATCCAGAAATTAAGATGTGCCTTTGAACTGAAACCGGGCTTTCTGCCGACAATACAGCTAAAACATAACGGCTTGTTTCAGCCGACAGAATATCTGAAAGACAGCGGCGGTGAAATTGTCGATCTGTGCTTATGCTCATGTGATCTTGAATTATTCTTGCGGCACTATGATGTGTACTTTCTGGAATATTTGGGCGGGTGGAAATTCCGGGCACGATCTGATATGTTTACTGCTTGGGTAAATAAATGGGCACAAAAGAAAATAGAATCAGACAGGAACGGCAATAAAGCTATGCGGCAGCTATGCAAACTAATGATGAATAATCTGTACGGCAAATTCAGCACTAACCCGATACGGCGCAGTAAAAAGCCGCTGTATTCTAAAAATCTGGATTGCGTATGCTATCAGCCGATAAAGACAAAATGCAAGGATAAAGCCGGAAAGCTGCAGAGAGACGAAAACGGTGAACCGCTTGAAACTGACTATGAAATTGTTGACAGCGTTTATCTGCCCGTTGGTGCTTTCATTACAGCTTGGGCAAGGTATACTACAATCAGCGCGGCACAAAAAATTCACGGCGATTCGCTCCGGCAGCTAGGTTATTCACGGTTCTGCTACAGCGACACGGACAGCATACACATACTAGGCACTGAACTGCCGGATATTGACATAGACGCTTATCGGCTTGGAGCGTGGAAACACGAAAGCAGCTTTACAAGAGCGCGTTTCGTGCAGGCAAAACGCTACATTGAGGATGAAAACGGCGAACTGAAAGTTACTTGCGCGGGAATGCCTGCAGCTTGTCACAAGTATGTTACATGGGATAATTTCCATATCGGGGCAAGCTATCCGGGCAAGCTGATACCAAAGACTGTGCCGGGCGGTACGATCTTGGTAGAAACAAAATTTACAATGAAATGAGGTAGGCAAAATGAATTGTGATGAATGTATTGAAGCATTGCAGATACTTCTGAGTTGTGTTGTTGACGACAAATTGCAAGGTGAACGCGATAAAATGACGAAACTTATTGACATAAAACCGTCATCTTTTGAATTTGTGCTTAAAACGACAATAAATCTTTTGAATGCATTCAGGCAGCAAACAGAAAGGCGGTGAAGAAAATGAAAGCTGAACATATCAGCACAACGGTTCATGAAGCAATCCCTATTCACGATCATAGGGAACGCGAAACAGCAAAGGCAGGGAACAGGCGGGGCGGCACTGAATTTGTGCTTGTTTGTTGGGAAACATTCTCCGAAAACCCGACAGTGTATCATCCTGCAAGCCTTGCGAAAGCAAGGGAAATCGGGGAAAGCAAAATGCGGTTTTGCCCGCAAGTTGTGCTGCAGTTTTGGTACAATGGTTTCATGTACGCACAGCAAACAGCAAGGACTGCAGAGCAGGCAAGGAATTTCGGCAATAAAACAATGATCTATCAGCGGTATTGGTGAGGTGAACAAAATGGGATTCTTTGAAGAATGGCTTATGATTATCGGTTGTGCGGCTTTCGGTATGATCTGCGCGGCAGCAATCATATACGGATTGCCGCACATAGGGAAAAAGATTTATAATGCGCTGAAAGGGGTGTTTCAAAATGCGAAAATCGCCTATTGTAACAGGCGCAAGAAATCGTGAATACTGCGGTTGTTGCGGCAAGGTGCTTGACTTGACGGAGAAAACAGAACGCAAGTGCAGGCAATGCGGGGCAGAACTGTTAAGCCGGGATGACTATTACATTTATATCTCTGAAAAAGAATGTTTCCTCATTCGGGCAGATAAACGCGAAAAGGGATATAAGCACAGATGTTCAGAATGTGATGAACTGTGTTATATGCCGCCTAGCACAAAATACAGCTTTTGCCCGCATTGCGGCAGGCGGGTGCAGGATATTTTGCACCCGATTGATACAATCGGGGAATTGACAAAAGACTGAAAATGTGCTATAATAAAATCAGCGGGGCGCACAAAATATCATTCATGCACCATGCGGGGATACACGGTAGGAATACTGCCCGTAATGGCTTTCCGGGGTTGTATCCGGGCAGGATGATCTGTGCGCCTTTGCATTGTTTCACGTGGAACAATAAAAGGGGGCTGATTTTATGGCATACTGGAATATAAACAGGACGCTTTCACACGGCGCATATCTGAACTTTATAACCGGAAACCGGGGCGGCGGTAAGACTTACGGCAGCAAAACATGGTGCAGCAAGCACTTTCTGAAAACAGAGGGGCGTTTTCTTTGGGTGAGACGTTTCAAAGACGAATTCAGAGGAAACAGCGGCTTTTTCAAAAAGATTGCAAGAGAACTGCCGGGCAAGAAACTTGCCGTCAGGGGAGACAACTATTTCATTGACGGGAAAAACGCCGGGCAGAAACTTGTTCTGTCTACAAGCCGGATGCGCAAGGGTGACGATTCATTCAGCGAAATTGATACAATCGTATTTGACGAATTTTTGATTGACAAGGGCGTTTACCATTATCTGCCCGGTGAGGTAGAAATTTTCCTTGATCTGATTGACACGGTTTTCAGAGGGCGGGAAGATGTACGCATACTCTGCCTTGCAAACTGCATTTCGATCTGCAATCCCTATTTTGACTATTTCAAAGTATTGCCGCCCGAAGATGTGGGCATTATATGCAAGAACGATATACTGACAGAACTTGTGGCAGACCCGGACTTTATCGAAGAAAAGATGCAGTCCAGATTTGGCAGACTGATTGCGGGCACTCCATACGGGGATTATAACATGGGGGCGGTGTTCAGGCAGGATAATGACGAATTCATTGAAGCCCGGCAGGGCGATTGCGATTATCAGGTAGGGCTGCACTATAAAAATCTGGATATAGGGATATGGAATAACTACAACAGCGGCAAGGTTTATGCCTGCAGTAAAATTGTTTCCGGCAGGCCGTTCTATGCGCTGACACTGGATGATATGCACCCGAACACAGTATTGCTTAACAATGCACAGCGCAGCTTTGTTCTGAAAGCCTTTATGAAAGCACTACGGCAAGGCAGGGTGTTTTCAGAGAATCAGCAAATCAAAAAGGCAGTCTTTGAAATCGGCGCACTATTGCGCTCTGTATACTGAAATTTCGCCTATCTGACAAGTAAAACCCCTTGACAGATAGGCATTTTTGTGCTATAATGAAATCAGAAAGGGGGTGTATGCAAATGCTTACACTGGAAGAATTTTCTGCGAAAGCAAGAGAAACGCTTACCAAACTGGAAAGCCCGGAACTTATCGGCGGCATTGTTGACGATCTGATTGCGGCCTATCAGGAACGGGATGCGGCAGCAACGGCGGCAGAAACTTCTGTTTCCGAACTTACCAAAAAGACAGAACTTCTGCAGAAAGCAAACATGGAACTTTTCCTGCGAACAGGAACAAAGTCCGAAAAAGTTGACGACCTTGACGGCACAGAGGAAGAAAAGGGCGTTGACTTTAACGAACTGTTCACCGAAACGGGTGAACTGAAATGATGAAAGGAAGTGCTTAAAATGGCAACAAAGAAAAATCTTGTCGATGTTGTGAACGCCCTGCGCGATTCTGACGCGACACTGAAAGCGGCTCTGCCCGTTGCAACCGAAGCAAATATTGCTGACGTTGGAAACCCGATCTTGACGTATGTGCCCGTTGCAAATGCGTTTCTTGACGGGCTTGTCAACAAAATCTATATGCAGATTATCCGCGCACGTGCTTTCCGCAATCCGCTTGCCCTGCTGAAAAAGGGAAATGCCCCGCTTGGCAGCGATATTGAGGAAATCCACACCAATCCGGCGACACCCGTTCAGTATGACGGAACGGCAGAAACCCTGCTGAAACAGACCCCGCCGGACGTTGCGGCAGCATACCACAGACTGAACCGACAGGATGTTTACAAGCTGACGATTGAACGCGCTGATCTCCGGCAGGCCTTTACATCTTGGGAGAGTTTCGGCAATATGGTTGACGCGAATGTGAACGCACTCTACAGCGGAAACTATATTGACGAATTCAAGCTGATGCTGAACACGATGACGGGCGCACTGAATGAGGATGCAATCGTGAAACAGACGATTGATGCCCCGACAGATGAAGCAACTGCGAAAGCACTTATCAAAAAGATGCGCAGTCTGAACCGCAAATTTCAACTGCCCTCTACAGCGTACAATTCTTGGGCGGCTCTGCAGGCGGCGGCAGGCGTGGAAACGCCGACACCGCGCACTACATGGTGTAACCCGGAAGATGTAGTTGTGGTTATCACGGCAGACACCGAAGCCCTGCTTGACGTTGAAGTGCTTGCGGCAGCTTTCAACATTGACAGAGCGCAGTTTATTGCCAATAATGTTATCATTGTTGACAGTTTCGGTGAGGACAGCAACATTGCCGCACTGATGTTCGACCGGGCATACGTTCAGGTGTATGACAATCTGTTCATTGCTGAACCGTTCCGTAACCCGGAGACGCTTGCAACCACGTACTTTATGCACGTGTGGCAGACCTACAGCGCAAGCCCGTTTGCAAATGCCGTTGCTTTCGTGACGGAAACCGAAACAGAGGGCGGCGACACTCCGGCAGAACCGGGCGGCGGCGAATGATCTATAAAGAAAGGGTGAAATTCAATGTTCACTCCGGATTCAACAATCTATCTGCTTTCTGTCCCCCTTTCAATGGGGGATAGAAAGCAAATCTCTTTTACAAGCGCGGCAGAGCAGAGCAGCTATTTCTATTCGCTCCGAAAGCACAATTTCGATAATTACAACTATGTCAGACAGGACAAAGCGATTGTTGTAAATGCGAATGTGGAAACCCTGCTAGACTGCAATTACATGATGTATAAAAACGCGAATTTCCGTGACAAATGGTTTTATGCCTATATCACGCGAAAAGAATGGGTTTCACAGAATTCTTGCCGCCTTTATCTGAAAACTGACGTTTTCCAGACTTGGCAATTCAAATGGACTTTGCACCCGTCAATGGTTATCCGTGAACATACCCCTACAGATTATCTCTATGAACATACTCTGCCGGAAGATATAGGCTATGGCGGGCACAAAGCGACAAGAAACAGGCTTGTCGGAGAAACGGCCGCATTTTCAATGGCGGGCAATAGTCAGCAGCTTTTTTCACAGAACTATTATGCCGTTTTTATCATGAGCGAACAAGCCCGATACGCAAGCGAAAGCACCTTGCCCGCCGTTAGCTATATGGGCGGCAGCGCAAATGCCTGCTATTGCTATGCTATGCCGATAGGGAGTGTACGGCAGTTTGTCACACTTGTAAATGAAAATGGGCAAGCAAGCGCAATCGTGACAGCGGTATGCGTACCAAAAGGGGCGGTTGTATTCCACGAAATAACAAGCACTATTCCGGGGCTTGGCTATGTGACGGGGATTGAGGGCAATGTTTCTTGGGAATGGCAAGTTGATAAAACCCGCGACAATATAGACGGCTACACACCGAAAAACAAAAAGCTATACTGCTACCCATACAATTTTGACATGATCTATACCGGAAATCAGCAGCAAGTCTTACGGTACGAATGGTTCAATAACCCTACGATTGAATATTACAAACTGCGCCTATTCTTCATGCTTTCAGCAATGCCAATATACGGGTGTATGCCCGAAGCGTATGACGGAAAATCCCTAAACGAACAGGCAGGCCTGCAGCTACAGAATTTCCCGCAAATGTCATGGACTTCGGACTTTTTTGCGAACTATATGGGTTTACACGGCTATTCCCTTGCGGCAAACACAGTTATTGAGGGAATACACAATATAACGCCGTATGCAGGGCAGCTATACGGGGCAGGCGCATTGACAGAACAGGGCGTAACACTCGGCGCGAATATTCTGGATATGAAAAACGTGCCCCGGACTGAAAAAGGCGCAATTGACGGAAATTACGCAGTCCATACGAACACAAATCATATTTATATCTGCACAATGCAAATTCGCGCTGAATATGCCGAAATTGTCGACAACTATTTCACAATGTACGGGTACAAAGTTATGACAATGAAAACCCCGCAATTCCGAAGCCGCAAGCGGTTCAATTATCTGCAAACACAAAGCATTGATATAACAGGTGATATTCCGCAGGAAGATTTAGTCGAACTGCAAGATTTGTTCAATGGCGGCTTGACAGTCTGGAAATACTTTTCCGGTTTCAATTTCGGCAGCTATGCCGGAGACAATACGCCGGGATGAAAGGCGGTGAAAATCCATGTTTACTTTGAATGATCTGATGAACCCGAACAAGCGGAGAATTGACAAATCGGCGGCAATGAACAATGCAACCTATAACTACTACTATACCCGAATGAGAAATATAGCAATGACGGTCTACAAATGGGAAAATCTGCCGGACGGGTGTAATGCCCGTTGGCTTGAAAAGCAGCTTTATTATCGGGGCTTTGCGGGATTTGTGCCGTACAGAAACAGCGCAAAAATCGCACTTGGCGAAAATATCAATCCGGGTTGGCTTTCGCTTGCAATCAATCCATGTGATGAAGTGGATATTTACGGCGAAGCCCTTGCATACACCGCATACAGCATTTCCTACAATGAACGCTATGAGCGTGACGAAATTGTCATTGTGCGGAACAATCTGACAAGCGTACCGACAGACTTTGCCGTCAGACTGTTCGCAAGCCGTATCTATGACATTGAACGGGCGCAGGACGTGAATGTCAGGGCACAGAAAACCCCCGTTCTGATTCTGACAGACGATAAACGGCGAATGACAATGAAGAATGTGTATATGCAGTATGACGGAAACAGCCCGTTCATTTTCGGTGATAAATCATTAGACCCCGACAGCGTGACAGTGCTAAAAACAGACGCGCCTTTCCTTGCAGACAAGCTATACGATCTGAAAGTCAAGATTTGGAGCGAATTTCTTACATACTTGGGCATTGACAATGTGGGCACAGAAAAGCGAGAAAGACTAACAAATGAGGAAGTTTCAGCGAATAATGAACACACTTCAATGCAGGCAGAGACGGGATTGCTTACCCGGCGCGAAGCTGCAGAGCAGCTTTCAGAGCGTTGCGGGCAGAAAGTCAGGGTTTCGCTCCGAACTGATGAAATTCAGGAGCGTGAACTTCTGATCGAAAATCTTGCAGAAAGCGAGGGGATGAAAAATGGCGCGGTACACAACGGAATACGGGGAACTGATACGGACTAACTTTCAACCGCTTTTAGACTGCCTTGCTAACTACCCGCTGTATGATGAAGCGCACAGAGAAGAACTAAATGAAAAGATTTTAGGCCGCTACAAATTCCGCGAAATCGGCTTTGAGACTGCCGCCCGATTCGTGCATTATTTCCGGGCACACCTTGCCGAAATCATGCCGTATTATAACGAATTATTCCGCATTGAACTGCGAAAAATAAACCCTCTGCAGGATGCGGACTATACAGAAACCACAGACGCTACAAGCAGCGGAACAAGCAAAACCAAAGGCAGCAGCGGAAACAAGAATGTGCATCTATACTCTGATACACCGCAGGGCGGTTTCAGCACAGAACTGATTGACGGCAAGCAGACCTTTACAACAAAAGAAGATGCGACAACCGGAAGTGAAAGCATATCGACAGAGTATGAAATGCCGAAACTTGCCGGGGATTCTACAAACGCTTACATGAGTGAAGCAAGTGTGGACGTAAACACGGGCGCGAATATCGCAAGCGGCGAAAGCAGCACAGATGCTAATGCGGAGCGCAAAGTCTCCGGAAAATTCCCCGGTATGACATACGGCGCAATGCTAGAGGACTGGAAAAAGGCAGTCTGGAATATTGACAGAATGATTCTGGACGATCTGAACGTATGCTTTATGGGGGTGTATTAAAATGATCGAAAAGTTTATTCCGAATTTCCCCGTTCCGGTATTGCCGGAAGTGTATGACGAATCAGCAAGCTACTATCAGCTTTTAATGGCTATGGTGAACAAGCTGAATGATGTGATTGAACTTGCGAAATCCGACCATGCAACCGTTGACGAAATCCGGAATCAGCTTGAAGAAATTCTGCCGTATCTGGATGATCTGTCACACATGGGCGAAAGATTTGAAGCAATTCAGGCAGAAATCACGGCACTGACGGAACGGCTGTATGACGCGACAGACGGTGATATCAATGAACTGAACGTTGCAATGCAGCTGCTTGAAACGAATCAGCAGATTATCGGCATTGCAGCAGAACAGGCACAGAACGCCGCAATGAGAACGGCACAGCTTTCCGGCAGTTTTAACCTTTTGCAAGAGGTTTCAACGCAAAGCACAATTACGTCACATGGGCTGACTATTACCAAAGACAGCAGCACTGGTTGGTTTCATGTGTCGGGCACAGTTGACACTGACGCAAGTTTCAGTGTCGAACTCGGAACATACAAAATCCGTGACCTTGCCGGGATTATCCCGTTCAACGGCAGTGATGTGGGCAGTACAGCAATGAAAGACCATTATGCAAAATTCGGGGCACTGTTCTCATGGAATTATATACCACGACCGTCAGGGGCAAGCTTTAATTCTGTGGGTGTAACAGGACTGGAAGTGACACCCGCACAAACACAGCTTTTCTCACAGGGAACAAGCAATGACGGCAGCCCGGTTATTGCGAATATCAATACAGCAAACAATATCCGTATAATTCTCGGATTTAGTGCAGCAATGCACGAATATTCCGTAGACTTTTGGGTATGCCCGTCACTGTACCCGCCCGCACTGACAGAGTGGAATTGGCAAATTTCGCAATATCCTCTGCCTATTTCGCCGCTGTCAAATGCAGAACTGGAAAGCGAACTGATAACAGAACGCAATACGCGAATTGCACAAGACACACTTCTGCGCGGGCAGATTCAGACAGAACACAATGAGCGAATTGACGACACTGACGGAATCAGAGAAATTCTGCAAGAAGAAATAAACAGGGCGACAGGCGCAGACCTTGACTTAAATGCGCGAATCACAAGAGAAGTAAACACGCTAAACGGCACAATAAATACAGTTGAACAGAACCTTGAAAATGACATTCAGGAAATTGCAAACAATGCCGCCACTTACGGGCTTGGCAGAGCAATCACAGACCCCGCACCCTCTGCCACACCGCCCGTGTATGCAGACTTATTCACACTAGAACCGGGCAAATATTACAGAAATACAAACGCCGGAAATGTGCAAAATATGCCGACTGGACTGACTACTGCATTTATTGCGATTGTTGAAAACACTTCCGGCACAAACAGACGCAGAATCACAGTAATTCCGACAGTCGCAAGCAGAGCCGGGGAAATGTATGTCTGCCTTGAAACCGGAAGCGGATTCGGACACTGGTTCAAATACACGGCAGTTGACATTACACCCGATTCATAAATGTTCCACGTGGAACAATTCAGCCCCGGAGATTTTCGGGGCTGAATTTTTTTTATTGCAATTTGTAAATGTTTACAGTTTGTAATCGTTTCCAGAGTTTCAACAGTTTCAACAAGTTTTCAACAGGGCGGGGAGTCGGGGGAAACCA
>JAEIGA010007475.1_pt1 | contig 16594 bp, 14 predicted proteins | sample 9270691 | NCBI WGS metagenome assembly JAEIGA01 (sample SAMN17057246, study PRJNA624740) | gut metagenome | biome: biome; isolation source: fecal sample | host: Bos grunniens | place: China: Xizang | collected 2019
CGGATTGTAAACATCTTGGTCTTGCCTGTACCCTTAATCTGGATAACAACACCACGGAAGCTCTGAAGACGCTCCTTGCTACCCTCAATAATACGGTAAGTTACGGTGATAGTATCACCTGCGTTAAACTGTGGGATGTCCGCATCGGTCTTCTCCCACATCTGCTCGTTCACGAGTCTGATCAACGAATCCTTGTTCATTGTTGCAACAAAATTTAATAGTTTCCGCTCAACATTATCGCTGTGTTCACCCTACCATACAAGGTCACTGCCTAATAATCCCGAACTGCACCATAGCCCTCACAAGCAATTTACATCACCTTTTCACGCCCCGTGCAGCCCTTTTGAGTTCGCACCCTTTATAAGAGGTTGATACGCGGGTGCAAAGATAGTGTAAAAAAAATTAACGTGCAAATTATTTATCCTCAGACTACTACACTACCACTTAAGCCAGTCACAACGAAGCTCTATCTGCCTCTGTGTTATTGGGCTTCGCTGCACCATATCAAAGCCGTGCATCGTAGACTTTGTCTGTATATAGGTTGTTGGCACACCTGCTCGCTGCAGTATGGAGGCAAAGATATCAGCCTCATCGCGCAGAGGGTCAAACTCGGCACTCTCAATATATGTAATTGGGAATGTTGCGCTTGGCGAGATATCCAACAACGACTCTTCGTTATTTCCCTGAAGGTAGTACTCCCACATTTTTGCATTGAGTTCTGCATTCCATACGGGCGTGTCTACAAACCTCTCCATGCTTGGTGTGCGCATGGAGCAATCAATAACCGGATATACCAGCATCAACTTTGTTGGTGAGCAAAGACCGCTCTCTTCAGCCCACAGAGCCGTTTTGACCGCTAAAAAACCACCCGCTGAGTCACCTACAATAGTGCTTTGAGAGATATCTACGCCCAAACTATCTGCCGAGCTAACAATCCATTGCCACGCCTGACAACAATCCCTCAACGGTGTACCATACGAGTTATTGTGCGCCGTACGGTAATCAACCATCACAACCACAGAGTCGGTGCGCTGAGCATATAGTTTTGCCAATCTATAGTGGTATGGTGCCGCCTTAAAGACAAAGCCTCCGCCATGGATAAATAGTATCACAGGCTTAACACCCTTACCACCATTTGGCTTTACCACCCAAAAATCGACCCTCTCACCCTCTTGCGCTACGAAATCATGCAACTCAACACTCAGTTCATTATCCGACCGCATACCCTTAGGCACAGCGCCGAGAAGTGTGTTACCCATAGCCAAAACACCACGACCTAAGGGTGCAGTAATCCTACATGCCGCCTTAAAGTCATCAGCTATAGGATAGCCATGCTCCGCCTTTGCCTGAGAGATATTCATAAGAAGAAGTAGTAGAAAGACAAATCTCAACCGCATAGAGGGTCTACTGGCGAGTGTGCCAGATGATTGAAGCGCTATCATCATGCTCTGGCAGCGGCTTTGGCTGATAGTCTGAGTATCCAAGCGCTATAGCACACTCAACAGCCCAATGCTCGGGGATATCAATAAATGTTCTGATATAATCTATTGCCTGCTCACCCTCCGGGTTATCCTTTAGACGAGGTCTACCCTCTACATGCACCCAACAAGATGCAAGTCCTGCATCAACAATGGCAAGCTGCAGCATTGTAGCGCTAATAGCGCAGTTTTCACGCCAAAGGTCTGTCTTTGTGGTATCCGCCGCCACAAGAATAGCCGCAGGAGCATCCTTCATAAACTCTGAGCCGTAGTCACGCATAGCAGCAAGACGCTCAAGGGTCGGCTTATCATCCACAATAATAAAGCGTGTGGTGCGCATATTTCGTGACGAAGGTGCTGTAAGAGCCTGATTTACTAAATCCAGCAACACCTCTCTAGACACCTCAACTGGTGAGAAGCGACGCACCGAGCGACGCGATTCTAAAACTTTCTTAAACTCCATAATATATAAATTGTAAACAGTTTCTTACTTTCCTCTCTCAAAATGGTTTGAGCGAACAATCAACTCACCCAAATCATATACCAACTTTAGCTGCTCGTTGGTCGTTATTGCATAATCACAACTATCAAAACCATACTCTACAGTCGCCTCAACATCTGTCATAGGCGGGAAGAGACCGATATACCCCTCTGGATGCAAGCCCATAAGTTGCAACGCTGTCGGATAGAGTTGACTGTGACAGAAAACCACACCTTCGTTACGTCTATTTTGTTCGCCCCAGTCGGCAGACGTATTGATGAAAATAGCGGGAATATACTCCGTGAGCACAGCGTTCATCTCCTCGCTAACATAGGGCACATGGTGGTCAGATGTGACGATAATCAGTGTATCTTCATACTTTCCACACTCCTTTAGGCGCTCTATAAGAGCTCCAATCTGTCTATCCAGATAGTTTGCACGACGCATATATTCATGTAGCTCGCCATCCTCTAGCTCCTCAAAGTTCGCATTGCAATCAATAGCCGAATCGTAGCTATATGGCGAGTGCATATTACTTGGCACAACAACGCAGCAAAATGGAGTATTCAAACCCTCTATTTTCTCCGCTGCAAAACTAAACAGGCTCTTGTCATCAATCCACTTGTGTTTATTGCAACATGGCTCTTCATACTCAGCTTTAATATCCCTAAGTCCATATAGCCCCTCTACTCCCAACTGCCTATTGACAACATCTTGTTGCCAAAAATTAGTATCGGTACTTACAACAGAGAATGTATAGCAATCACTACTTCTATCTCTCATTGCTGATGCCATGGATGGATAGCTATTACTACGAAAATCTGTTACAAACGTAGAGTTTCGCAATCCATGTAGCCCCGTCATAACAACAAGTTGCCCACCTATAGACTTTCCTCCCTGCGTTAGCTGCTTCACCTTTGGACAGTATAGCGTACTATTCTGACGGCAGAGCTCGTGTAGCACAGGCATATAGTGTGGATGAATCGCCTGAGAGCTAAAAGACTCCAGAAGCAGTATCACACAATTTGTTTTAGCGCTTGTATTGGTATATGCCCTATCAAAATATGCATGCTGAGCCTCAATTAAATTATCTATCTGAGCCAACTCATACTCTGTTGGTTCAACAATCTGACTCCTATTCCAAATCTGATACGACAGCGACGGCAATAGTCCAAAACCTCTATAGGTCCTTTTTGGCGCCATTGCATAGTTCTCATGTATCTGGCTATGGAGTCGCGTAATGTCAAATTGTCTATAGTTGATTACGTACAATACTGGGCAGAGGGTCAAAAGCAGGTAGAGAGCCAACAGTCCATAATGGAGCTTATACGAAAACGTTTGTAGGCGAGTGCTAAGCCAACGATAGGCAAAAATCATTGCTATCGGAACTATCAAAAATAGCATATCGTACCAGCGCATAAGCTCAACAATGCTCTGATTAAGCCCCTGTAGTTGCTGAAACTCCAGCATCATATTAAACGGAAAGCAGATACCGAATGACCTAAAATACAACAAATTGACATATGCCAACGGTATGTAGATGGTTGTAAGGGTGACAAATGCCACAAAGGAGCCCTTGCCGAGCAGCGAGAGAAGTGCAAAAATCAACCCTGCATGAAAAAGAGCATGGCCAGTAACGCGAACAACATCCAGCAGCAGGAATGACTCCTCAAAGATATAGAGCACTGGACCAAGCAACTCAACCACAGCCCAAAAGGCAATTACCACCAGCATAAGTGCAAGGTGTAGTATCGACTGTCTAGATATTCGCTTCATAACTGCCACAACTATTAAAACCTCTTATAACTCTTGCAAAGATAGTCAATTTTTGTTTCCGAGAGCCATATAGAAAAAAGTTATCCGTCTTTGGCAGCAACCAAAGACGGATAATTATCATCAACTAAGCGCACTATAGAGCATCAAAGGCGAAGATATGTGCCTCCTCAGCACCCCAAGTCTCAGTGACAACAAGGCGGAGCTGCTTTGTCTCAACCGGCTCGAAGCTAACCTTGCGCAGACGCAGATAGTTATCGTCATCAGAGTAGAGAGTCTTCCACTCCTTACCAACCAGCGCCTCAATCTTAAAGCCCTTAGCCATAACCTTTGGCATCTCAACGCGCTCGGTTGTCGCCTCAAGCTTACGCATACGCTTACTACGAACCTTAAGCTGTGAGTCAAAAATCATACGCGCTGCACTAACAGTCACAGGCTTTTTCCATGTGTAGGTAATTGTATTCTCATTTGGAGCTACCCAAACACCATTATCAACACCCTGCCAGTTGCGATCAATACCATTTCGCAGAATCTCAATCTCCTCGCTAACCTTTGCAGCAGCAGTAAGCTCAGAGATTTTACGCCAACGATATGGAAGCATAACATCATCATCCTCAATCATTGTCTGAACCTGAGCAATGTGGCTCTTATGAACCTCTGCAGGGTCAATGCCCTTCTCAATAGCCACAGCCGCGCCAGTACCTGCTGCCTGACCGAGTAGTGCACATGTTGCCATTACGCGGGTTGCAGACAGACCCATATGTGTTGCAGAGATATCACGGCCAGCAAACATAAGGTTTGGAACGTTTACAGAGTACAGACAGCCAAATGGGATACCAAAGCCCTGAGGTACGGTATACTCATTAGACATCACGCCCTTTCTGTGGAATGCATCTGGGTGGTGGTCATCAAGGGTCCAACCGCCATAAGCAACAACATCTGGGAAGTGACCTCCGCTCAAAATATCGTGCTGAGTAAGGATGTGCGGACCAACAAAACGTGTATTCTCACGCTTACCAGGCAGAGAACCTACCCAATCCAACTCATATCCTTTACCTCGGCCATCTGGGTGGTTCTTCATATACTCCCAAATACCATAGACAATCTTCTTAAGCTCAAACTGAATATCATTTGCATCGGCAATAGTATCAAAATTACCACCGAACTCGCACCACCAGAAGTTATTATCATGTGGGTGATAGATTCGCTTGTAGTTGAACTTTAGACCCGGAATAGTAGACTTTGGAGTGTCATAGTTAAAGTCATCATCTGTAAAGTGGTAAGCCCACTCTGGAGCCTTAAATGGCACATCAACATCGGTCTTGCGAAGCTGAAGAAGGATAGAGTTACCCATAGTCTTTGCATCGTTACCCTGCTGAAGATAGTTCTCGCCAAACTCCTCCGGATTCTCGCGACCATGGCGATACTTCGCACCTGAAAGGCGGAGAATACCATCACCAGTACAGTCTATAAATAGCGTACCTGCAATAGTATACTCAGTATATGCGTTGATATTCCAAGCCTTCACAGCTGCAATACGCTCACCATTCATAACCACATCATTTACAGAGGTATTGAGCAATAGCTTGATATTTGGCTCTGTGATAACAGTTGTGTAGATAGCATCATCCCACATAGTGTAACGCTGGAGCGGATTGTAGTAGAAGTTGCGTAGCTGCATCTCCTCAAGAATACCGGTCTCCTGAGTGTCGTCGGTCTTTGCACCTACAATACCCATACGCATCTCACTCGATGCATTACCACCAAGCATAGGACGATCCTGAACAAGGACAACCTTAGAGCCGTGACGAGCTGCAGAGACAGCAGCACACACGCCAGCAAGACCACCACCACAGACCACTACATCTGCAGATAGCTCAACCTGCCTCTTCACATTTGGGCTATTTACCTCAGTTTTCATCTGTGCTGAGGCTGTAAGCGGCATAAGTATAACAAGCGCAGCCGCTACGATTCTAAAAATAGATTTCATATTCTTTTGATTTTTAGGTGTTTCTACTGCAAAGTTATGAAAAAATAATATCACTTGCAAACATCGCACTCTTTAGCCACTCTGTTCACCTCGGCATTTAGGCTACTCAGATATGACACCCAGTCGTAGCTTGCATCGTTAACATTCAACTCTCGCAGCTGCGCAAGCTGAGCCTCAACGCCCTTCAGAGCCTCAGCGTCATACTTTACGCGCAGAGTTCTGACCTTCTCAAAGAGCTCAATGCCATCAATAAGTCGTTCAAAGCGCACAGAGGAACGGCACTGTGGATAGACGAGGAATGTATCTCCCGAAGCCCAGTAGCGGAAGCGAGAATCATACTGTGGATTTGCAGGCCAAGAGTTGTATGACCAGCGTAGCATACCATCGTAATCATAAGCAATAGCATAAGCGCCAAGAAGCTCACACTCATATGGTTGCGAATTGGTAAATGTATTTGGGAATAGTGTTGAACAGCAGACATAGAATGTAGATACATCGCCATTTGCTCGGCGAGTAGCGATCTCCTCTTGGCTCATAGCCGCCTGCTTCTGACCCACGCACACATCGCGCATATTGGCATAGCGCTTATACGAATTGTGGTTATCTGCAATTGCGAAGCCCAACTCTGGGGCATATTTTTTAATCAGTGCCGCTGCAGCATCCATATCCTCCGGTGCACGCTCATCAATGGCGATATTTGTGATACCGAGCCACCCCTTTTCGCGCAGGTGGGCAGCAAAATCTGTAAGGAAAGGACCCCACATCTTCTCAAAGTTCTCACTCTTTGGAGTCGCAGAGACTGTACGATTACGATTTACCTTTCCCGTACGCATGTCGTGGTAATCAAGAATACAATCACCCCATGACAACATTGAGTAGCAGTTTATCTGCTTGTCAATACCGAGGCTCATCATAAACTCAACCCACTTATCAAAAATCGTATAGTCATAACTCCACACATCGTTATCATGCAGGGTCCAGAAAATCATAGGCTCATAATCATCAAAGCACTGATAACGCCATGGGTCACGATTAAGTGTCGCGGTGATAACCTTCTGACCTGCATCGGCAAGCATCTGCATAACAGGGCGCATAGCCTCAAAGTGCTCTTCGCTCCACATATCAAGACCCTCCATGCGGGCAACAGAGCATGGGTGCTGCCATAGGTCGAGGTGGAAATTCCAATCCTTCGGAGCTGCAAGGCGCTGACCGACAACCTCAAGCTGCAACGGAAGGGTTACAGAGCCAAAACCACTATGTGAAATCTTAATCTTTGCGTTGTACACTCCGGGAGCAGCATCATACGGAACCTCTATGCTAATCCACACCGGACGCACTGTACGCTCTGCAATGTCAAAACGCTCCAAATTATCAAGCATATCCGCCTGCAGCATTGGTGCATGTCCATTTGGGCGACCACAAAGGCAACTCTTATCTGGCACATCCGCAAGTGTATAACGGACAAAATGAGGCTCGGCAATAGATGCAGGCAGGCTACTCTTATCAGACTTAAAATCTGAAATCTTACACTCCACACCACTCAGTGAGTCGCTACTCCAAATAAGCAGCTGTGCTGACACACGCTCACCCTGCCAACCGGTAACGCAAAGCGACTCTGAGAGAGTTTGTGGCACCACACTTCGAGAATATACATGGTCTACACTTGCCCACTGGGCATTAACTCCACCCTTAACTTCATCCCACTGCTGCTGTTGCTCGACTGTCAAGGCTATCGGGTCATCAGCCTCAGCAAATGTTTGTACTTTGTCACACTGGCAGCCACTAAGTAGTAGTGCTGCAAAGGCAAAAATTGTTGTTCTAATCTTCATATCTCTGTTACTTTATATCTTCACGATACCACAAATATATCAAAACTTTTTGAGTCTACAAAGATAACTATATTTTCCTTTTTGTTGATAAATTTGCCAAAATGTATTATATTCGCATTAAATATTAACTTATCAGCTCAATTTCTATGGTCATTATACTGATAGCCGCAGTTATAATCTTATATTTTATCATTAGCAACTTTGGCTCTTCAACTGCAGACCCTCAACCTATGGATGCGGCGACTCGCTCTGCGGGTGCTACTGAGGAGACTGCCAAACCTCTTGGCGAAATTCTGCCATTGATTTGCCCATATGAGAGGTTGGATGAGGATATTAAGTGGAATTTAGAGCAAAATCCCGATGCAAAATTTGTCTATAATTTTCGCACGATAAATCTTCCGCCTATAACCTATCCAACACTAATTTCAACTTCATCATCAGATGAGGGTGACTATTTTTGCGACTACACCATGATAAGCCATATAGGTCACCGATTCATGATATTTTACAACATCTATGAATTTATGGACGTCGAGATATTTCTTAGGCAAATAAGGGTTAAAAAAGATGGCGTCTATCAGTATATACAATCTCCAGAGGTAAAGGCAAAATTCCCGACTTTTTGTAAACTTTATAACAACGCTCACAGAGTAGATAAAGAGTTACTTTATGACCTTCCATTCCTCACGACACTTGATGCTGAACGCAAAATTTTGCTTCTGGCAGTTTGGGTAAATGAGTCAAGTCTTGAGAAGATGGGCGACTTGGACAAATACCATATTGCTATGTGGAAAGTACTTGGTCAGCTATTAGAGGAGTTACGAAAAGGTGGCATTCTAGACCAGACAAAAGAGAATTTGGTAAAAAATTTCTTTAGAATTGGACGAATATTAACCCGTTTAAGTTAAGCAGATATGTTTTCAGAGTTATTAGATTGGTTATCATCAATATTTGATAATGAGGTAGAAGCCCCAATCGAGGAGGTTGATGTGGCAGATACAGATGTTGATGATGTTGACGGCACTGACCCAGATGGGGATAGTGGCGATAGTGATATTGTAGCAGATATTGCAGACGTTGGCACCACAGAGCCAGGGTCGGTTGATGATATTCTGAATAGAGGTATTACCACCGACTCTGTTACAGATGAGGAGCTGGCTGAACTGCAAGGGAAAAAAGAGCCGACATTTACTGGTCACACTGCGGTCAAGTGTAACGTCTGCGGATGCGATTGCTTTGTCCCTACATCCAACGACCCTAAACGTTGTAAATGCGGACACTCTATATACCAACATGAGTGGAAGTCATAACTGCGCATAGATGAAAAGGGGCTATCTATACTACATTGCAGCTCTAATTTGGGGAGTCCCAGGTACAGCAATATCTATAAAGGGTATCAAGGCATATCTTAACCAGCCACCACATAAGCTATGGTGGCTACTTGCTGTTACCTCTGTAGTGTTAGTGGCGTTCTACCTTATCTTCAGGGCTGTGGTTTCGAAGTACTCTAAACGTATAGCCACGCTACCACCAAAGTGTTCACCATTGCAAACCTTTCCGATTGGCGGCTGGATTTTACTACTCTTTATGATGGGTCTCGGGGTCACATTGAGCCATATACCAAACATCCCGAGCACATTCACCGCCTCCTTCTACTCCGGCTTAGGTCCTATGCTAGTTTTGGCATCAGCAAGGTTTGCAATCAATGGCCGTCATGACAAATCTTGGTTTGCCAATTAATCCAAATAGAATCTCATAATATAGGAGGTTCCATATAGACCTTCATTATCGTTCTCAAACTTTATTTCGCCGCCACGAGTTAAGATATGGGGATAGTAATCCGAATCGACATATTTGAACTCGATACACTCTGGTGAAACTTTATGCACTTTTAAGAAGGTGAACTTCTCAAATGGCAACACCTGCCCCTCTTGAGGCTCAAAAGTGCCCTCTGTCGACTCTACTTGCCACGTTCCAGTTGGAACATCAAACTTCATTTTCTTTAAAACATAACGCAATATTACAGTTCTCATATTCATATGTAACTAAAACTCCGCCACTGCGCGGACATAACACTTACTCTGCTTATGCGCAAAATGGACCTTACAATCACCCATATAGATAGTCTGCGCATACTCCTTATCGCTCTTTGTACCGTACTCTACAGATGTCCAGTAGCGCACCTTCTCACCCCTATCGTAGAGTCTATCCGCACCACGGCCCTCAAGCGTTGCATTTACCGCCTTGCGCACCTCATCGTTAGAGAGCAGTATCTTCAGCTGCTGCCAACTTGGCAAAAACCAATCTTCGCCCAGATTTGTACACCACCTGAAGGCCTCAAGATAGGCTCTATCCTCAGGCTGAGACATTGCTATAAATGTATTGACAGTTCCCTTTTCGCTCTTCAGATTAAACCACCGCTTTTGTAGTTTGGCACTACTTGCCCACTGCAGTGGATATGGGCTCTGTGTCATGCTGACAATCAAGCCGTGCAGACCATCGTCTGTCACCCAGAAGACAACACCCTCCTTATTTCCATCACTGTAGTAGTCGCCAACCTTGTAGAAGTGATATCTCTGAAGCTCAAACTCCTTTTTAAAGTGCAAACTCTTCAGATGCACGGCAATAGCGCCACCTACACGATGCCCCCTATACTCAAGCTCAAGGTAGTGATTTCCTGCCGTAACATCAGTAATGTACAACTGCTTGTTATCGGCTATCTGCCCCCTCTGCGCTCCATCCAACACCACTACAGCACCTACAACATCCGACTCAACGACAATAGTATAACTCTGGTTTAACTCTGCCGTAAGAGTATACTCTCTATCTGGTGCAAGGTTGATGCTTATCTCATTACTCTCTCCCAGCTCGGGATGCACCACATAGAATCTGGTATTAGTCTTGGCTGTCATTTCAAGAATAAGCGTGCTCTCAGCACCATCCTCAACCACCTGCTTTATCAGCGCCGTATTAGAACGGAACTTAATCTGCAGAGCCTCAACCTCCGCTCTGGTCATCCTCTGAAAGTGAATCTTTAGGCGAGCACAACGATTTCGTGACGGGTCGACGCCTATCTCACCGCTACACTCAACCTCGCCGAGCGACTGGCCATTAAGCACAATACTCCTCTCCTGCGCCGTAGAGAGCAGAGAGACAAGTGCGGCTAAAAGCATTACAACAAACCTCTTCATATCTTGCACCATTAAAATATTGTCACTGCACGCACATAGAGTACATCTGACTTGTTGACATAGTTTCCTTGACCAATATGTGTCGTTACAGACCAAGCAGAGTACTGACCCACCATCTTCTGATAACACTCCGTAGAGCTCCAGTACCTCTCTTTGTCACTGCGCCCAAAGAGTGGCACACCTCCCTTAGCTATAAGCGTTAGATTGATACTCTCACGCGCCTTTTCATTCAGAATAAGGCTCTTTAGCTCATCTATTGCGGGCAGATACCAACCATCTCCCAAGTCGGCACACCACTTAAAGGCGGGATACTTGCTCTGCCAATCCTCTACGGCTGCAATAACTGCCATATTCTTAGCCCCATCTACAATATCTATAGCCTCACGCTTGCGCCTCTGCTCCTTACTATCAACAGTCCAACACAGAGGTTGCTCTGACTGATTCATACTGACAATCTTGCCGTGGCGACCATCCCTACTAACCTCAAAAACAACACCCTGCTTACCATTAAAGTCGTAGTAGTCACCCACCTTGTACCTACGCGCAATATCTTGCCTAAAGAGTATACTGCTACCACTCACACAGAGACTCTGCTCAGTACTCTCACCACCAAACTGCAGCCTCAAAGAGTGCTTTCCGAAGCTTACACCAGCTATATAGAGTTGGTTACTACTGTCTGTTGTACCCTTAAAATTACCATCAAGATAGACCTCTGCGTCAGGAGTGTTTGACTGCACCAATATCGTGCAGATATTGTTCAGCGAGGCGAGCATCTCATACTCACTATTTGGCTCAAGGTCAATGGTAATCTCGTTACTTACGCCGAACTCTGGGTGTGCGAAGTAGAGCCTTGTCTGAGGTTTGGCCGTAAGTTCAAGAATAAGGACATTGTCGTAGTAATCAGCAACCTTTTGCTTTATCAGCTCGTTATTAGTGCGCACCTCAACCACCAACGCATCTACCTGCTCTCGGCTCATACGGTCAAACTTAATCTTAATACGAGCACAAGACTGACGCCTTGAATCTATACCTATAGGGTCAATATTCACCCCCGTAAGAGCATCGGTCTGCACCATACGAAGGGTGCTGCTATCAACGACAATAGAGTTAGAGGTTTGTGCTGTAGCAGCTATGCAGAAAAAGAATGAGAGTATCAGGAGTGTAAAATATCTCATCGTAGTACTATTTATATTGCAAAGTTAGTAAAATATTCAATAATTTTGGTTACCTTTGTAGTAATTAATCTAAAACGAATAAAATTATGTTTGACAAATTTTCTGCAAGACATATTGGTACTACCGACGCTCAGCAGATAGCAGATATGCTGAAGGTTATCGGTGTGAGTAGCATTGAAGAGCTTATTGGCGAGGTTATTCCTGACAACATCCGCCTTGAGCAGCCGCTTGAACTAAGCGAGGGCATGAGCGAGTATGAGTTCCGTGAGCACATCACTCAGCTTGCCGACCTTAACGAGCCATATCGTTCATTTATCGGTATGGGATACTATCCAAATGGTGTCAGCGCAGCCATTATGCGCAATGTCTTTGAGAATCCAGCATGGTACACCTCTTACACCCCTTATCAGGCGGAGATTTCACAGGGCCGCCTTGAGGCACTTCTCAACTTCCAGACAGCCATCTGCTCACTTACAGGAATGGAGATTGCAAACTGCTCACTGCTTGACCAAGGTACAGCTGTAGCCGAGGCTATGCTGATGATGTACTCTCTACGTTCACGCGAGGCAGTTAAGGAGGGTAGAAATCAGATTTTTGTAGACGAAAATATCTTTCCACACACCCTCGATGTGCTTCTTACCCGTTCAGAGCCATTCGGCATTGAGCTTATCGTAGATAACTTTGCAGAGTATAGCTTTACCGGCAAGGAGTTTGGAGCAATTCTTCAGTACCCAGCAGCCAATGGTGAGGTTCGTGACTATAGTGCCTTTGTCGCTGCTGCACACGCTGCAGGTGCACTTGTTGCTGTAGATGCAGACCTACTTTCACTTGCTCTTCTGACCCCTCCAGCTGAGTGGGGTGCTGATATTGCTGTGGGAACGACCCAGCGTCTTGGTTGCCCTATGGGCTTTGGTGGTCCATCGGTAGGCTATATGGCTACCCGCGAGGCGTACAAGCGTAACATGCCAGGCAGAATTATCGGCGTATCTGTTGACCGCCTGGGCAATAAGGCCCTCAGAATGTCACTGCAGATGCGCGAGCAACATATCAAGCGCGAGCGTGCAACATCTAACATCTGCACAGCCTCAGCACTTATGGCATCTATCGTCGGCTTCCACTGCGTCTATAATGGCGCCGAGGGTCTTACTCGTGCCGCCTTGACAGCTCATACCGCAGCGGTGTCTGTTGCCAAGAACCTTGAGGAGATGGGTTACGAGATTGTTTGTGGTGACTTCTTTGATACTATTGAGGTTGTTGCCGATGCGGCTGTTGTGGAGTCTATAGCTCTGGAGAGCGGCATTAACTTCTATTACCCTGCTGAGGACCGCGTGCGCATAGCCTTTGACGATGTAACAACCATTGAGGAGATTGTCGCTGTTATCGGTATCTTCGCCACTGCAGCGGGTGTAGAGATGGGCGAGCTGATGATTGCATCGGCGCAGACAATACCATCTGCACTCCGCCGTACAACACCGCTGCTTGCTGAGCCGGTATTTAACCGTTACCGCTCTGAGAGCGACCTTATGCGTTATATCAAGCGACTTGAGCTTCGTGATATATCTCTTGCCAACTCAATGATTTCGCTTGGCAGTTGCACTATGAAGCTCAACGCGGCAGCTATTATGCAGCCACTCTCACTTGCAGGCTTCCAGAATGTACACCCATTTGCCCCTGCTGACCAGGCGGAGGGTTACTTACAGCTTATTGAGGAGCTGGAGAAAGATTTGGCGACTATCACCGGTTTCGACGCCTGCTCTCTTCAGCCAAATTCTGGTGCTGCAGGCGAGTATGCAGGTCTTATGGTTATCCGCGCATACCACCAGAGTCGCGGTCAGGGCTACCGTAACGTAGTGCTTATTCCAGCATCTGCTCACGGCACAAATCCAGCCTCTGCAGCTATGGCGGGCATGAAGATTGTCACCGTGGCTTGCGATACAAATGGAAATATTGACGTAGAGGATCTGAAGGCAAAGGCTGCGCAGTACTCTGCAGAGCTATGCGCACTGATGGTTACATATCCATCTACACACGGTGTCTTTGAGAGCCGCATCCGCGAGATTGTAGATGCTGTACACGATGCCGGCGGTGAGGTATATATGGATGGAGCCAATATGAATGCGCAGGTGGGTCTTACAAATCCGGGCTTTATCGGTGCCGATGTCTGCCATCTTAACCTGCACAAGACATTTGCAATGCCTCACGGCGGTGGTGGTCCTGGCGTGGGCCCTATCTGCTGTGCTAAGCACCTCGCTCCATTCTTGCCATCGCACTCTGTTGTAGCTACTGGTGGCGAACAGGGCATTACAGCCGTATCATCATCGCCATGGGGTTCGGCTATGCTGCTGCCAATAACATATGGATACATCAAGATGCTCGGCGAGGAGGGTCTGCGAAATGCTACCGAAATGGCGATTCTCAATGCTAATTATATGGCATCGGCTATCAAGAATGAGTTCCGCACATACTACTCTGGCGAGACTGGCCGCGTAGCGCACGAGATGATTCTTGACCTTACACACTTCAAGCGCGAGTATGGCGTAGATTGTGGCGACATAGCCCACCGACTTATGGACTACGGTTTCCACGCACCTACACTCTCATTCCCAGTCCACGAGACCCTTATGGTCGAGCCTACCGAGAGCGAGCCAAAGGAGGAGATGGACCGCTTTATTGAGGCACTTATCTCTATCAAGCGTGAGTGCGAGGCTATCGCTGGCGAGGCTGATAATGTTGTCGTAAACGCCCCTCACACCGCCGCAGAGATTGCTGGCGAGTGGAACCACCCATATACCCGCCAGCAGGCAGCTCTGCCACTGGAGTGGGTCGGCGTGTCGAAGTTCTTCCCATACGTGTCAAAGATTGACAACGGCTATGGTGACCGTAATCTCGTGGCTGTAAATAAGGATTAATTATGCGTACTATCCTTACAGTACTATTGACCTCACTGGTCTGGTCGGTTGTTATCCTCGCCTTCTTTGAGCCTCGTGCCAAGAGCGAGGAGACTACACCGCCAGCAGCCACGACAGTCGAGCCCACAGTAGCACCAACACCTTCTCGTGCGGAGAAAAAGGCTGAAAAGCGCTCTGAAAAGAGGGCTCAAACTGCCGCACCCGTTACCGAGAATATTGACTATACTCGTGAGATTGACGGCAAGTGGACTCCAGTTGAGGGGGCAAAGTACGACTTAGAGTTTACAAAATACGGCACTGTGATTCAGCATAACGGTTCTCTTCTGTTACGACACACCTACTCCCTTTCAGGGAAAAAGATGAACATTGACTATGGCAAGGCTTGCATAGAGATTGTTAAAGAGGGTGAGAATTTTTACCTCGAGATTTACAACTCTGAGAAGTTCTCAGGTCGCTATCGCCGCACTTCTCAACCTCGCAAGATTGCTATGCGTCCACTTGACGAATCACTCTACACAGATATTATTGTAGGCAAGTGGAGCGTAATAAATGGTCAAGAGCATGCTATTGAGTTTACAAAATATGGTACGGCTATTCAGTATAACGGATCGTTGGATTTACGCCACGACTACTCGCTAAGTGGCGACAAACTGAAAATAGAGTACGACAACGCCCGCGTAGCTATCTCTGAGGACGCTTCGTACTACTATCTTGAGATTTACAACTCTGAAGATTTTTCGGGTCGCTATCGTAAATCAAAATAAAAGCACTATATTTGCACACCAAAATTTAAAAACAATAAAGACAATGAAAGTAGAAAACAGTAAGATGGTTGCGGTAAATTATGTTCTTACCGTAGACGGACAGATTGCAGATAGAAATCCAGAGGGCAAGCCACTGGAGTTTGTATGTGGTGCAGGTATGCTCCTTCCAAAGTTCGAGGGCGCACTTATGGGCAAAGAGCCAGGTGATAAGGTGTCTTTCACCCTTGAGCCAGCAGACGGCTACGGCGAGATTATCGCTGAGGCTATCGTAGAGCTTCCAAAGACAATCTTTATGATTGACGGCAAGATTGCTGAGGATATCCTCTTTGAGGGCAATATCGTACCTATGTCAGACGCTGAGGGCCACCGCATGAACGGTATTATCCGCGCCGTAAACGAGGAGACCGTAACAATGGACTTCAACCACCCAATGGCTGGCAAGACCCTCAACTTTGACGTTGAGGTAGTATCAGTTCGCGATGTTACTCCAGAGGACCTTCAGGGTAGCTGCGGCTGTGGCTGCGGTGATAGCTGTGGCGAGCACGAGTGCGGCGAGGGCTGCGACTGCGGTAGCTGCCACTAGTCTACGCTCAAACTAACAACAATCGGCAAGAATCCATGATTCCTGCCGATTTTTTGTTGCCATATAAATAAACTGCACAGCTTCTTACACAAGATAAAATAGTGCCTTGTAGCTAACTCTGGCGGCGATTTAAAAATTTTATGATACTTTTTCTTGTTCGTTTGGTCATTTTTTCGTATATTTGCCAATAATTATATCATCATCATAACCTATATGACAACGCGCCAAGTAGATATTTGGTCGCCCCTTAATAAAATATATTTTTTAGGGGGGGGGTATTTCGCTGATTATCAGTGAAATAACATCTGCGTTGTCGATAAATAAAAGTAGATTATTAACATTTTGAAGCTCGTTACCAACGTAACGAGCTATGACTCATTGTATTATATATTACTAACATAAAACATTAAGCTTATGAAGA